>Ga0126335_1001965_pt1 | contig 12003 bp, 7 predicted proteins | sample OlaspJWI45metaG_FD_108409 | JGI IMG/M metagenome (GOLD analysis project Ga0126335, IMG submission 108409) | Marine gutless worms symbiont microbial communities from Oahu, Hawaii - Olavius sp. 1 OAHU.JWI-45 metaG | ecosystem: Host-associated > Annelida > Digestive system > Unclassified | place...
ACCCAATCTGCTGGACGTATAAGCTGCCTAGAACATCGTGCAACAGGAGTATTGCACTGTGCTATAGTAACTAGAGCAGCTGTGTTAATGTTCCCTCTTTTACTCCAGACCATCATCAGTAATCAGATGAGGCTGCGGAGGTTGAGGGGTGCGAACATTGGTAACAATGTTCTGCATCTCACACACTCAATGCAGCCTAATAATTATTAAGTATTAATTATTTCAAACAACTTTACAAACATAACACAAGTTATGATAATAAAACTCATCTGTCCAGAAATAAGCTGACGTAAGGTCATAACAAAGTCTGTGGACAGAACAGAAACATCAGAAATTTACGAAGTTTCTTGTTAACAGTGTCCACATGCGACATCTTGCAAACACAAAAGCAGAAGAAGAAGAAATTTGTTAGAAGCTCCCAAATTTCAAGCATTCAGGAAATGTGCCCCAAAATAATCCTTGGAGAAGAGCACAGTGTTAACGAAGCAGTATCTTTTGCAGACATCAAGTGGCAAAACTGACATACACGCTGGCTACAAACAGCAAGACAGGCCACACAAACTGCCGACATAAACGGTGGCTCAAAACAGTAAAACATACATGCTGGCTCTACTTGTCGGGCGAGATCTTGCAGTGGCAGGTTCTGCAGGAAGTACATCAAACATAGCTCTCACATCGTGCAATCTGTCAACGACACACCAAACATCAAATGCAGACTGCAATGTTTTAACAGTCAGCTCAAGTTCACTTTACTATGTGATCACTTCCCAGAAAGCCGCTTTCAGTACAACATCCAGTGTCTCTAAAGCAGTCACTGTTGTGGTTTATGGCCTAGAAATGCTGGCATTAACTAGTTCTCTTATTCAATTTACTTGCTTACTTATTTCTCATCGGAGGCTGAACATCTTTAACAAGTTAATACACATTGTGTTCAGCATTTCAAATATCAAAATCAGTTTGCACGACAGAAACTGCTTTCAATTTCCAGTTTACAGGTTTCTTTTAGACCACATTAACTCACAGATCTTAACGCTGCACAATTTCCTCACAAAAATATGTAACAAACACATAACTGACGTACTTTGTAGCGAATTCTGACTGAAACATGGACAGTTGAACTTGGAGCTCGTCTAGCTGCAACGATATCTCGTCTGTATCGTTCTCTATAACAATATGCACGACACAGTTCACAACTCTAAACAACTAATGAACAGTCACCAATCAACAGTCCCAAGGGCTCATCTTTACATTATCTCGGACTAACAGCAAAAAAGCCAGAGCCCTCAAAAATACACAAGTTAAAAACTGTTTTCATCTTTACAAAAATTAATTTTCAATAGCTGTTTGCCTTAGTGGCAGTGAGTTGTTCCAAAGGCAGCAGGCAAGTCAAGTAGAAGCCTCTTGTGTCTTTACTCTTTAGAATTCATTTGAGGAGTGACACAAATAAACGAACAGACAACACGTATCATTACTATTGCTGTCACCATTCTGACAGCATACAGAATACAGAATTTGCGACTTACTGCCAAACAGCTGAAGTGCCATCTCTGGCTCTGCAGATGATGTTGGGGTTTTCCCAGAGTCGTCAGTGACAGAATCAGACTGGGGATTCCATTCATCAAGAGTCAAAGGTCGACTGTTAGCAGCTTCTATAGCTAGCTGACAATCACCATCTTTAGCAGCATCTTCACTGTCGACAGTGTCAGCACCAGCAGCAGCTAAGCTGACCTGCACACAGAGTACTATCAAATTAGTTGCAGTCTTAAGCCATGTTCATGTCGATGTGACGCGATGCAAACTCATAGTTCAGTTCAGTTCAGTTTAGGTTCAGTCGCACTGACATCAACAGTCCACGCAACAACCTGCAACTCACTGCAACAAGTCCAGAACTGTGAACTGGCACGACCCAGATCTAGCCAATGAAATCAACGTGAAGTCAGTCAATGTTATGTCACAATATTAATGTTTACATTTGGCAAGTCAGCTTGTGGGCTGATTTAAATTTTTACAGTTATTGCAAATTGTTCTTTCTCCTAGAAATGATTCGCATTTAAAATAAGAAGCACGGATTGTTTGTCAAGTTGTCAAGCTTAATTACATATGCTAGATGCTATCTTCTGTAAAAACTGATGTCAGCTTAACTATTGTAAGTTTTTATTCATTTTGTTTCATTTTTCTTTTCATCAAAATGTCAATTTTGTGCAACTTGCTCCACAAGCAGTTAAATTTCGTGAATGCTGTCAAAAAATTAAAGTTATAAATTTTAAAAAAATGTTTAGGCCTTCCCACACCTGGCCAAACTGATTAGCAAAATTTTGCGTGCAAGTACCATACGGTTCGGCCATTTTGGTTGCTGCGAAAGATCGCAATTTTGTGCTGTTTCATGTAAACCAAAAGCAGTTTTAGTGCAACAAAAATGCAAAACTAACCCTCCCCTAACTCTGTTACTAACCATAACCCTAAACCCAATAAAGTGACAGTACTTCTGAGTTATTGTCCATTTTGCCGGTTCGCTTGGAAGTGACAGAATAATGTGACTGAGTTCCAACAATCTGTGACTGCTGAGAACTAGGTCAGTTCAGTTCAGTTCATTGCAGTTGCATCAGCGTAAATGTTGACAAAAGTTCAGTTGAGTGCAGTTGAGTTTGGTTCAGTCACATCGACATGAACAAGCCTTTAATCACCACCAGTTTCTGTACACACTACACTGTGTCCAGAAAAATGTGAGCCCCCTAAAGAATTTGCAATGCCATGAGTATAACTTCACCAAATTAAATATAATTTTACGTAAATATGGCCACATGTATTTCAAACAATGGTGTGACATTTCTGCAAAATTACCTTAGTGTTGGTCAGAAATAAAATTCTAAATAAAAGCAGCCAAAAATCCGGTTAACAAGCACAGCGGCTGTCAATTTAATTAGTCAGACCATTTAAAGTTTATGCTCAAATTGTCCTCCATTCTCTCTGACACACCCAAGCAGTCACTCCCGCCACTGGTTGACAGCTGTGTCACTGACGTTGTGGTCAAATCAGCACCATTCTGCAATCAGTCGTTCTTTCAGATGGTCGACGTCACGGATACCGCAACAGTAAACTCACTCTTGCAAAATGCCCCAGACCACGTAGTCATCTGGATTGAGGTCCGAGCTGTTTGGTGGCCAGAACTTTGGACCGATGAAGTCAGGTGTCTCAGCTGAAAGCAGTGCAATTGAGCTCTTCAACAAGTTCAACGTTTGTGCCAGAGCATGTAGTGCGACGTCGGCCACTGCCTGCCTTGCAGTCTGCAGATAAACCTGGTTGTATCAATCTGGCGCAGCAGACGTTTCAAGGAAGCAAGCGACCAGTTTCTTCCTGGAAACTCTATCTTCTTTTGAGAACATTTTGTTGATCAACAAAATGATGTCATGCGTGACGTAATTAACGTGCGTCATGCGTAGTAAGTAAGTCATGTCGGTAACTGAAATCTGGAACCGTATGAAATTTGGCAATAATAGCTCAAATACGTCTTGACTGCATGCTTAATTCTGTACAATACGGGGCATGTTTGCACTTGTCAGTGTAAAATGTTTAGGGGGCTCACTTCACTTCACAAAATGCCATCGCACTGAACTCAGCAAATATGAAAATTCTGAGATTGTGCAGTACAAAAAATCACATGCACCAGCTTGCACAGTTACATCATTCAGTCACCAATGTGTTAACTGTAGAAGCTAGCAGATGTAACTTTCCAAGCAAAGACAAGTACCTCAGCTAATGACAGAATATGGCAGTGAGTATGCATTACGACCCTCATTCCAAGTTCCATGGGCATGTAGCCCCCAATGAAAGACTGACAGCTATGACAACTTGCCCCATTGATGACTTCAAGTTGTGGCAATAACTGATGAAGATATTCAGAAACATCAGAGTCTAGCATAGCACAAAGAGGATTTCCATCGAGTGACAATTCCACCAAGTCTGTCAGTGCCTTGAGGTGTTGCTAAAACAATACATTTAGCTACTGACTTCACCAATATTTTGTTCTGTATAGCAAGAGTTCTGAGACATTTGCATTCGCCAGCTGTAAAGGCAAAAGATGCAATATGTAACCCAGTTGTAATGTCTGTCCTTCTGTCTGTCTGTCTGTAATCTGAATGCATAGAATGTGTGGGCAAAGAGCCTATAGGCCGCGCAAACTAGCTGCCGTGGCGGCTAGCTGCAGTGGTGCAGCCACACCCCCTGACGTAACAAGCTATTATTAGCTCAGGCCACACGGGTGCAAACTTTTCTGGCAAACAATATAAATACAGGCACGATTTTAAGACTTTGGCAAACACAATACAATGACAATCTGACTATCCTGCCCAGCATAGTCTTCAGATACTGATAAACTAACACGTATGCAACAATAGCAACAACTCTAAATTTGTCATAACTCTAATCAACAGATTAAAAGAAAGTTTTTGAGAAATTAGTGACACAGTAAAAATTGCAACAAATACAGCAGAGTCTTGAAACACTGGGAAACTAACACATGCAAGTATTCCAGCAAGTATGTCATGGTAATGAGGCAAAAACACCATCTGCATAATCTGCTGTTTGTATACTAGCTGAGCAAGTATTTTATCACAAACAAAATAGAACAAAATGTACAAAGCAGAAAAAAACAGAATAAAAAGCCAAAACTACCACTCGTTCGATGCTGTCAATGTAGTTAAAGCTGACATCTAATAACTGAAGTGATGGGTACTGTGTGACAGTACGCTTCAAGTTCACCAGGTGGCAGTGTGATGCATACAATGCCTCCAAACCACTGCCACAACAAAACACCACTATTAAAAACTTCACATCGATGGTGCGTCACAAATTTTTCTCAACCTATTTCAGTTAGCAAATCGACTTCTGCTCCATAAGACAAAACTCATCTACTAAACCCTCTATTGCACTGTTCTCAACACCTGAGTGGCTGTAAGCCTGCAATACTTTGGTAAAGCCATTTCAGCTCCAGTAAAACAAAAATAATCTTCCAATTCTGCACAAAATACAATTAGTTCTCACTGACAGTCAGAGAAATACAATACTACCAAGCTCCTTTAGCAACTACAATAATACACTGTGTCCCAAAAAACTTCCCGCATGTAACTGGATCTATCTTTGTCAAATGTTAACCGATCTTCAAAATTCCTTCACTGTTGGAAAGGGTAAGAAATTTGCTATAAAAGCCTTTAATATTTTCCATCACGCCTTAACTATGTTGCTGCACTACCTTGGGAAATTAAAAGTTTAAATTTGCTGCAGATATGGCAGAAAATGCAACTAAAACACATAGATTTTTACATGCACCCATTTTATTGCATATCACTTACTTAATTTTTAATTACTTGCATACTACTTCAGTTTCTGGTTCCTATTAAACATTCTTTGAAATAACAGACTGTTTCATGCCAACACCTTCAAATGATTTCAGCGCCTTGCACACTAGCATGCGTCATATGACATATCATTTGGCACTGACAACACTGCCTTCACTTGACCAGATCTGTGGCACCGAACAGCTTAGTCTACTAAAAGACATGGGTCATCGTCCAGCAGTGAGTTCACAAGTCGCGGCTCCACTACATCAATGAACTGAAGCAACATTTGCCAAGCATTTGGCACTGACAACAGCATCAGTGATAATGCAGTCGATGAGTGGCGGGATCATTTTTTATCACGCATGCCGGCAAATTATGGACAGCGGTGCTACTGGTGTGACAGTATTAACATCTACTCTGCCATATGACATGTACTGTTTCATTTTCATCACACACAGTACAACCTTTAAGTTATTTTCACTTCAATGCTTTGCAAGTTTCAATAAAGTTCAACTTTTAACTTCCAAAGGTAGTGCAGAAACATACATAAGCTGTGGCTGGAGACATTTCATGTGTTTTGTAGCAAATTTCATAGGCCTTCCAGCAGTAAAAAAATTTGAAGATCGGTTAACAATTGGCCGAGTTATGGCCAGTTACATGCGGAAAGTTTTTATGAGACACCACGTAGTTACATGATGTTGAAACGGTTGCTGGAAAGGTTTGCGTCTGTGTGGCCCAAGCTAATAATAGATGTGACGTCATGGGGCGTGGCAAGTGGCTGCACTGCTGCAGCTGGCTGCCAATGCAGCTAGCCTGTGCAGCCTACAGGTTCTTTGCCCATGCATTCCATGCATTCCGATTACAGACAGATAGAAGCACAGACATCGCAACCGGGTTACATATTGCATCTTTTGCCTTCACAGGCGATGAACACAAAAAATATCTATAAGATATTGACTTTCATCTGTGTATTATGTTTACGGCATTCCTTTATCATCAAAAACTATTAAAGATTTCTTTTTCTATAAATATTTTCTTCCATAGTCTTCTGTATTTTTCTCTAACAAACTGATCCCATGGAATCTGGCACATCTGGTGTAACGCAGTTTTTGGCATTGTATCATCAGTGTCAGGTGTGGCTCATTATGCCAGCACAGCTACTGGTTACATCATAATATAGTCACACTTACTTACTTACTTACTTACTTACTTACTTACTTACTTACTTACTTACTTACTTACTTACTTACTTACTTACTTACTTACTTACTTACTGCTAACCTTATCTATAAGTATTTATGAATTAAACAAGTGATTCCAGGAGCATTTCATTTCATTTCATTCAACTTCATCTCCCCATTTTTCTAAAAAGTAAACAATCATAATATGATCACAGATAAATAAAACAATAACGTAATACGTCAACTGACGTGAGTTGGCCGAGACTGTCAAACGCAGACAGCGGACAGTGAGATACAACGATATTCTACACAGACAGACAGACAGACATTGAGACACAGAAACACACAGAGAGGCAGATACACAAACAAATACAAAGCACACATTGTAACAGCAAGCATTCTACTCTACTGCTAGTTTGCTTCTGTTTTTGACCAAAAACTTGACTCAAAGATCTATCGCAAATAAACCTCAAAATAAAAACGTACATGAAACACCTATACAGATTAAAAAACAAAATACTAAAATGCAAACGAAAAAACTTCTTAAAGTTTCCTTATATAATAAACGCAGCCCTGCAGTCATTCAACATTCATGCAATAACAGTGCAGTTCCAAAAAATAACATAAATTCTATTAGACAACTAAAACAACTATCATACTAAGCTTCCAATCACTTCAAGACCACTCCATTTCACAATGTCACAATTACATAACAGAGCTTAAGTCTTGGCAAAGTTAAACTTAATTCATGCACCTTTAAAGACTGTATTCCACGCAGGCCAGACAAGTCAGTGACCGGGTTGTAAGAACAGTCAATTTCTTGCAACTGTAGCAACATAGAAGTAGACATTGTCATATAACAACAACAGAAACAAACACACATTAGAAAAAAATTAGAATTTTTGTGGCAAGCTGATTATTCTTTTGCATTGCAATCCATCACAAACACACAGAGACAAATGCATGTACAGATGGCCAGACAGATGCACAGGTCAATTGCATGAGCCACTTTCGCCTGTAGGCAGACAGAGGCATAAAAAGTAATTGTCTAAAAAAACTAAACTCACAGCTTAGCTACTGTGATGCATTTGTCCTCATCAGCCGCATCAGTAACAGCTACAGTGATGAGAGCTTTGCCGTTGCCGGCCTATGCCTGTGGAACAACCTGCCGGCGACATCATCTCAGCTATGGACAGTTCAGGAAACAACTGAAAACATTCTTATTAGAAGACTCAAAGAAGCGCTCTGTGACTGTTTTAATATGCTGCAGCCTAGAGAACTTCCGACTTTACTGTATCACTTATGACATTATGCTGCAGCAGAACTAATGAGCTGAACGAGACTAAGTACAAGAGACGAGTTAACCTTTCTGCAGCGGGCGAGGCTGTCTATCTTCTGTATTCTATTACTGCTCACGTACAACTCCTCAAGATTGGGCAGACAGTTCACACCCTGTACACGAGTTAACACACATGCGATGACTTAGAACAATTCATGAAGTCAGTATACTAACTTATAAACTTTGCGGCATGGTAATGCATTTTATCACATCTGTGTTTCTACCTGCACGTACGTCCCACTTGGACTCCAACTTTTGACTGCCTTGACCAAGAAACTGCACTTTTGTATTATAAGAGTGAGTGAGCGAGCAAAGACTTAACATACCACTTGACACCAAAGTCAATTTGGCAAAGCCTAGACGACCCAAACAACAGTATCGAAGCATTAAAGGAAGCCAGTTGGTCATCGAGATCACAGCAAGTCTATGTGATAATTGATGATGATGTGCAAATTTGTACATGAATGTACAACAAGACAAAAGAGTAGTACTGACTGAGAGAGAAGTGAGTCTGTTGCTGCTGAGATCAAGAGATCTGAGTTGTGCACAGCAGACAAGATGCTGTGATGACAGCTGAGTTAGCACATTGAAGTCCAGCCTCAGTATCTTTAGTTTGCTCAGACTCTGCAGACCCACACCTACAAACCCATCACTAATTAATTTACACTATACATTCCCACAAAACAAAATGTAACTTTACAATAATTCCACCTTCATGTCATTATTTATTCAATATTTAAATAATGCATTAACACGTTCAATTGTTATACACTGTTCAGAAATACTCAACATACACTTTATCACTAAATTGTTCTAAATATGCAAATTTCTATGCACAGCTCAGCAGAATCTTGCAATTACAACCAAAAATACAATTACAGATCAATATTTGATAAAAAACAACAACAAAACGTTATGATGTTGAACTTTTCTTTGGCCTAGAAATGACACAAATATGATAAGAACACACTGCTAAAAGTTTGAATGATAATTTTACTGTAAAATTATCGTTCAAACTTTTAGCATTTACTGCAAACTGTCAGTATTACAAGTTACATAACATCTGCCGTTCTTCACAGCAAGCCACTTCAAGCAAGTCAGTAAAAACTGAAAAAAGCCACACACCATTGTAACATGCAGCTAATGAAAACGATTCTGCATATCACACTGGGTTTGTAAACAATCAATTTTTCACAGCCGAACTCCGCTTTGACTAAAATTGATAGAAAAGTCTTATTATATCTGAAACTCTGTTAATTTAAGTGTTTTATTCAAAGTCTTTTAATTAAATACGAAAATGTTGACAAATAAAGACTCACCAATGGCTCCGATCCGATTGTGTTGCAAATGCAAATGCTGCAGTTCTTTCAACCTTGAAACACATATACGTAAATAAATAAATCACATTTTAACTTAATTACAAGTAACAAATAGCAATTTCAGTTGCAAATCAGTAAACACTTAATAAAGAGCCAGAGCATGCGGTAATCCTAACAAAAACGGGCTTACAATTTCAGTGTAATTTCGGCAGTTTATAATAGATATGACTTCTTGTCTTCTTCACTAGTATACCTGACCTTGCGAACTACGGCATTATAATTGTTAGTCTACAGCAATAGATCGACTGACGACTCAATTAGCCACAAATAAATGAGACCCCTGATGCAAGGCTTCTGATATACAAAACGAAATGATGTGATTTCTGGCACACAGCATTTATGAATTCTGACAAACTGTCTTACCAAACAATCAATGCCTAAAACTGTAAACAGCTGGGATCAAACCTATGTCTGCAGTTACGCAGTAAGTATTCACTATTTTTACCATATTGCCACTAATCTGTAAACTACTGGCTACTGAACTGACCCAACTCTATTACTGCTGTATTACTACTCCATAACAAAACATGACATTACTCTTATTACTACTGACAGAGACAGAAATATGGAGGCAAAAATTTGCGGGTTGCGTTCAATGTAGTTATTCGATATATCTATTACTACTAGCAGGGCCATACACACAAAAATACTAACATCAATATATTGAACACAATATTAATACTAACACTACTGATAGTGACAGTGTTACCTGTCAAGCCCAGAAATCTCAGTAATCTGATTATCATAGAGCTTCAGGTCCTGCAACTGCTGCATAAACCAACCACTCACCTATCAGCAACTGACAAAGTGAAAAAAGAACAAGAAAAGAACATTCTAACCAAAATTTAATAATAATTATTATGTCAAAATATTAGCATGAATACAACTGATGTAACTCAAATGTTACACAAAATACAAACAACGTAACTAAGTGCAAAAGGTTTACTCATACACAACCTATACCTTTCCACCTTTGCACTTTATTTACTTTTATCTTCTTGAATTAGTGCTCTCCACTCTGTGATGTGATTTCAAGATAAGACAGGTTAGATGAAACAGCAAAAATGACCAACAGCTCGCTTGGGAAAAAACTGGCGTATTTATCGAAACATATAAAACACATCTAAATATGCACTAAAATATATGTCCATCTTTATTCACTGCAAATGGTAGCAATAAACTGAAAAAGAAGGAGTATAAACACATAGATAAACAATGTACAATGTACTCAACTAATAGATGATGTACCATAATCCATAAATCCTTAAACAAAAGTCACAGCCTCTATTAGTACAATTAGGTCAGATCCTCAGCTTCTATTCAAAATCTTGCTCCTATTCAAGGACTTACAGTAATTTCTTAATTTTAAAAATGCTCAATACTATTAAGTACCTTGTTAGCAGACAAGCTATCAATGCGAGTAAGACTATTTCCCGAAAGATCCAACGTCTGAAGATTTATAAACTGAAGACACAACATACAATATACAGTAGCACAAGACACAAACGTACGAGTCACTGGTGTATTTCTTTAGTATGATTCTCAAACTTAGGTAAAATAAAGAGCATAAGTGTGGTCATTATTATGTTGTGTCAACTTGAAACTAATTCTAACTCATTCTTTGACCTTTTGACCCCAAAATCAATCCCAGGTGTGGCTTAAGCCTGTATTATATTGGTTACTTTGGCTGCAAAGAACTTGAGTTATCATTCAATTAGATGCCAGCTGCCAGAAAGGTTTGCGTCTGCATAGCTTGTGACATCGGGGGCATGGCGAGTGGTTGCACCGCTACAGCTAGCCGCCACTGCAGCTAGCCTGCACAGCCTACAGGCACTCTGCCCTGCATTCCACACATTGTGATTACAGTCAGACAGACAGACAGGCAGGACAGACATCACAACCGGATTACATATTGCGTCTGCAAAAACTAGAAGTGATGACAGCAGACATGCCCCGTCTTAAGAATGTCACACAATAAGACGTGCATAGAAATACAAAGATTATTATATCCATGTCATCACATTCATTGTCTGTCACTCCTTCACTCTTTCGCTCTAGACTGAAAACTTGCTTTTTTTCACAAATCTTTTCCACCGTAGTCATTTCACCCTCACCTCAGGAATGACTTTACAGATTTTTGCCTATGATTCAGTGGCTGGAATTGATTATGCATAGTACACCGTGTCCCAAAACAACGTCCCACTTTATCATTCGCTGTAACTTCAATATGCCTGCATCAAAACAGGCAACATTTGGCACATAAAAAGAAGAAACTCAGAGCTACAAATGCACGTAGTCATCCTCAAATATTATTTGATTTAATTATTTAATTTTACTAACAATCCTATGTGTACGTGAAGTCACTGTGTCTTCTTCTGAAATCTTTGGGTGGCTCTTATAAGAGCCGGTTTGCTACAGCAGGTACTCGAAATGACGTCCCTTTGCCTTCACACACGCTCGTAGTCGCACTCGCCACTGGTCGATTGAGTCGTTGATGACGTCCTGAGACAGACTTGACCAGGTGTCGATGAGACGCTGTTTTAGCTGGCTGACGTCTGGGACTGCAGTCTTGTAAACACGCTCCTGCATCAAGCCCAAGATTCTGTAGTCCACCGGGTTCAGATCAGGGCTGTTGGGCGGCCACAGATCTGGTGAGATGAACCGCGGTGTCTGCTGCTGCAGGAGCTGGACAGTCTCACGAGCATGGTGTGCAGGCGCACTGTCTTGCTGGAACACAAACACGTCTTCAGCAATGCGACGCATGACTG
>Ga0126335_1001966_pt1 | contig 12002 bp, 12 predicted proteins | sample OlaspJWI45metaG_FD_108409 | JGI IMG/M metagenome (GOLD analysis project Ga0126335, IMG submission 108409) | Marine gutless worms symbiont microbial communities from Oahu, Hawaii - Olavius sp. 1 OAHU.JWI-45 metaG | ecosystem: Host-associated > Annelida > Digestive system > Unclassified | place...
CAGTAGGTATGCCTGTTAAGTAAGTTTACTGAAGAAACATAAGATTTAAACTCTATGCACTTTGTGGCGTAATAATACCGGGTGGCGCATAAAAACGTCCCGAATTTGCTTTTGCTATATTGCACATCCTAAGTGGGGAATAAATTCGTTTTGTCAGTATGTAGGCTAATAATATATTTTCTCTTGCTTGTATGTGCAAATTTTAGTGACGTCATTAGTGATCTGACGAATATACATGTATTGTGATTAATGCAAGCTGGCCTAAATAAAACCTGTCATTATTTGTCTTAACCGACTGACAAGCTAAGAAATCGGTTTTATACAAAACTGATGGTAAGCGAAGGAGAAGACTAGAATGAACAAGGAGACCTACATAAACTTTTAACGACTGCTTTGCTGCCGTATTTATCCATCACATGGTGATGTGGTTCGGAGCGGCCGCCAAGCTCAGCAAGATCCCACCTGCCAGCAGCACCATTCAATCAGCTCCATCGATGTCCAACCAGTAACCGTTGTTCGCGACCTTGGAGTGATGATCGACGCTGAGCTCTCGATCCGCGTCCACGTGTCACGAACAGCGCAGACATGCTTCTACCATCTGCGTCGCCTGCGGTCCATCTGTCGGCAGCTTGGTCGCGACGTCACGGCACGGCTCGTGTCAGCCTTCGTCTTGTCAAGATTGGATTACTGCAATGCCGTCCTTGTAGTTCTGCTTGGAGCACCAGTTGGCTCTGGCCAGTACCATGTTCAAAAAACATCCAAGGCGGCAGTATACCTTGACCTCTCCTGGTGGCAACACGCGGAATCAGATAGACTACATCTCAATTGCGCAAAGATGGAAAACAAGCTTGATGAATTGTCGCACGTATCCGAGAGCAGACTGCGACACAGATCATCAGTTGCTCGTGGCTACGCTGAAAGTCAGGCTGGCAAAAAGACAAATTCAGCACAGCATTCTGCCTCTGAATCTCGAGGAACTCAAGGAAGACAAAGCAGTACAGTTTGCAGCAGAGGTGACCAACAGGCTTACGGCATTGGAGGCTGCACAGAATGAGGTCACCCCAGAAGAACTCTGGAAAGGTACCAAGACAGTCCTGCTAGAGGTGGCCAGAGAAACGATTGGATCCGTCAAGTCGCAAAAGAAAAAAATGGATATCTGATGAGACTTACGCAGCGATCATGGAAAAGAGAGAATCAAAAGGCAAAGATAAGAACCGATATAAAGAACTGAAGGCAGAGGTACAGAGAAAGCTCAGAGTGAATAAATAGCAGCAGCTGGAAGGCCTGTGCATGGAATTAGAAGCAGCAAACTTAAAAGGAAATTCCAGGCAGCTCTTCCGGATAGTCAAATCAATGACTCGAAAGGTTCACCTACGTTTGCAAGGTATCCAGTCTGCAACTGGCGAAAATTTGACTGAAGCTACAGAAATTGCAGATAGGTGGAAAGGGTATTGTGAAGACTTGTACTGTAATGAGGAAGGGAAAGGAATTGAACAAGAGTATTGGGAGCAAGAGCCTCCACCACTTCGTTCAGAGGTTGCTCGTGCCATCCGTCAGACAGCAAGTCGCAAAGCCACAGTTCTGTTGAGGTCCCAGCAGAACTGTTCAAAGCAGGAGGAAAGACGGTACTGGACAGAATGCACAGAATATGTGTGGCGATCTGGGAAACTGGTGAGTGGCCAGAGGAATGGACGTTCTCCACGTTCATCCCACTTCCCAAGAAGGCGATTTTAAACTGTGTGCAAATTACAGAACAATTGCTCTTGTCTCCCATGCAAGCAAGATGCTTCTTCGGATCATACTGGAAAGGATCCGAGTGAAGACCGAAACGGAAATTGCAGATGAACAGGTGGGATTCCGACAAGGAAAGGGGACAAGAGATCAAATCACAAATCTCAGAATACTGATGCACAAGGCACGCGAGCACCAACACCCACTCTATATGTGATTTGTGGACATCAAGAAGGCGTTCGACTCTATCTCCTATGAAAAGCTATGGGTGACTATGATGGGCATGAGATATCCTCTACACTTGATTGACTTGCTGGCCAAACTATACAGGAAACAGCTCGCTAAGGTCAAAGTAGCAGGAACACTGTTAGAATGGTTTCGTGTTAAGAAAGGGGTCCGGAAAGGTTGTGTCCTCTCTCGGTACTTGTTCAACATCGTAGCGGAAATGGTGATGAGGGAGACCCTCGATGGATTTCAAGGTGGACTACAAATTGGAGGGCGAATGATCACGAACCTTCGCTATGCTGATGACATCATCCTGTTGGTCCCTTCGGAGGCAGAACTACAGGAGTTGGTGGATCGCCTAGACCGAGTCAGCCGCAAATACAGCCTACTCATCAACGTCGACAAGACCAAAGTAATGGCGAGCGACGGCATAGCGTGCCGAGTACTCATTCACAATGAACTACTGGAGTAGGTGGATACGTTCCCGTACCTTGGGTCCCTGATTACAGAAGATGGTGAGTGTACGACGGAATTCCGTACCAGGTTAAACAGAGGGCAGGCGATCGGGGTGTCACTGCAGAAAATATGAGAAAGTCACAGCATACCGATTTCAACGAAGATACGACTAATGAAAGCGCTAGTGTGGCCTGTAGCAACCAAGGTCCATGGTAGCAACATACGGCTGTGAAAGCTGGACTTTCAGAAAGAATGAAGAAACACGCCCAGACGCCTTTGAGATGAAAGGACTGAGAAATATTCTGCGGGTTTCGTGGACAGCAAAGAAAACAAATGAGTGGGTTCTTAACAAAGCTGGAGTAAAGAGGAAACTGTTAAATACCGTCAGAGCAAGAAAGCTAGCATACTACAGTCACACCATGAGGAAACAAGGGAGTTGCCTGGAGAAAGAGATAATGCAAGGAACAATGCCAGGTGCACGCAGTCGAGGAAGGCCACGCACGGCCTGGATGGACAACATCAAGACGTGGACAGGACTCTCCGTGGAAGAGTCAATCAGAATATCAGAGGACAGGGACAAATGGAGAAAGTACGTCCATAGTGTGGCCAACCCTCGGATCGAGGACGGCTAAAGAACAGAACAGAACGTCCTTGTACGCCTTCCGCCTTCAACATTGGCGCCGTTCCAGAGTGCTGCATGCTGCAGCTCGTTTGGTCTTGAATCTCCGGCCACGTGATCATGTGTCGGCGGCTTTGAGGGAGCTGCATTAGCTCCCAGTCGCACAGCGAATCAATTACAAGCTTGTTAGTCCACAAGTCATCACGTGGTCAAGCTCGAGAGTACATCAGCAACATGTTCAAGCGGGCTGCTAACGACCCGTTATTGACTACGTTGCGCGCGGCAGCAAACGGGGAACTACGTCGTCCCCGCACCAACCGTCGGTTCGGTGATAGAGCAGTTTCTGTCGCTGCTCCCAAAGCCTGTCCAGAACAGTCTACCCACATACTCACGACTGCTACCTGTTCAACGGACGCTTTCAAACGTCCCTTGAAGGACCTGGTTTTGCAAAAGGGCCTACGACTAACATTGAGACTACTATTATTACAATTAAGCCTATTTTATCAATGTTTTATTATTATCATTATCATCTTCGATGTCATTATCATTGTAATCATTGCTAGGATCACCATTTGATGTTATGCGCCATCGGTCTTTGATTGTATTGTAGAAGGCTCAATAGAAATGACTGTTTTACTATTTACTATTTACACATGACTGTTTATGCACGACGTGCATTGCGCCACTCCATCACATTCACGCGACTCACATCGAGCCAAGGCAAGTTGTTCCTGATTTCATTAGTGCTGAACTCTCGGGTTCAAGTCTCATGAGTCTGGTTCTCTTAGCCATTCTGCTTATCCAGCTGGGCACGAGGCCCTATACTTATAATTTAAGCCCCGCTGCATATCTCGCAAGCCTCATGCTATCCTTCTGTCCGGTCAAAGAATGCACGCTGCCACGCTGCCTTCCCGCCCGCACTGGGCTGTATCGCGTTTCCAGCGGCGAGGCCGACCTGCCCAAGCCTATAGGCTAGGGCTAGCGAGTGCCGCCCACTCCTCAACGGCCGGTGCAGCAAAAAGTGAAAAACGCCAATTTTCTGACCCCTGTCCATGAGCCCCGAATTTTTTGCGCCTAAAACCATCTCTGGGGCGCCCTAAACGGGTATTAGGTATACTGTACAGGGTGGGTCAAATCAAACGGGGCCACTCATTTCAATAGCTTGTAACTCTTGATATACTGATGAGCTCTAAACCGCTCTTGGCCAACTTCAACATCATTTCATTTCGTTCTTAATCAGAATCGGTCATTTTAGCTATTAATTTAATAAAATGCTGCAGCGCCATCTAGCGAATGAAAATGACCACGAAAACATTCTCTGCCCTTATTAAACCGTACAAAAAACAAACGTTCTTACTTACTTAAATTTTTGACACCAGTGATAGTAGTAATTAACTATAGCACACAATGATGTCAGTCATTCTTGTTATTTGTTAAATTATCTGTGATTTTTTTTCCTTTTTAGAGCTTTGTTCAACATAACAAAAGACGAAAGACGAAAGACGAAAGACGATCGTTATTTATTACCATGCCATTCATTCACCAGATGGCGCCACTGTATTTGCGTAATTAATGTATATAGATTATGTTGTCATGTTAAGAATTAAATGACCTTGTTTTCTGCTAAAAATAGTGAAAATCCAAGCAGCACATCTGAAGTTATTAGCTGAAATGCGTGGCCCCGTTTTATTTGGCCCACCCTATCGTTTTAAGCTTCTCTCTGTCACTCGCCCGTCCTCTCACTCGCCCCTGCTGACGGGCAATTACGTAGGCAGCCCCGTCTCCGCCTTTTGCTTCCTGCTTAGTACCCGTGTATATGCGTGGCGGCTTGTCAGCACCAACTCATGGGCTCAGTCTGTCAGATCATGTCTGCGCCTATTAGGCTATAGGCCTATCCGCCTGCGCCTGCAGTGCGTCCGCCTGTCTCCCATTGCTTGGTCCCGCCCGGCGCGTGGCCGGCCGGTGCCACGGTATACGACAAATCCCAATTTTCTTGTACCCTATCCATGACCCCGAATATTTTGCGCCTAGAACCATCCACGGGGCGTCCTGGAGCTACCCTGAGAGTTTGGAGGATATAGATAGACGCACCCGTTCCCGAGTTAAAAGCGAACACACGAACAAACAGACAGACCGACAGAAATACACACGAACAGAATTATTATATTAGATAACTTTCTTGGCAGTTAAACAGCGAAAATTACTCTAAGTGAAAATGTGCATGTGCATAGGAGCGTTTTTGCCGCCAGACGAAGTGCGTTGGCGCGGCATTTGCTACGGATGTCTGTGTGTCTGTCACGTTGACGTATTGTGCCAAAAGCCCAAAACGACTGAATCGATCATCATGCGACCTTCATCAGATTGTAGCCCAGTCATTCTAGTTTTCACAAGTGTGAACCTGATAGCTCGAGGAAATCTCCCTCATTGAGGCCGTCAAACGGGAGGGGTAGGTAAAAGTCGGAAAATCCGGCCAGTAAATCGCAGCCATCCACCGGAGGGCAGCTCTTGACAGCACAGCCTAGGCCTAAAGCTGTGCTTCGTAGCGTTTTGTATCAAGGAGATCTTAACATCGGTGTGCACAAGCGTCGGACGGTTTTTCAGCGATAGCTAAGCTCTTTGTCATCAGCGAACTTAACGATCTACGCCGAGAATTTGATTATTTGACTGTCAACGGTAAGTCGTGAGAGCAGCGCGTGCACACTACTGCCTGCCTAGCAACTGCCCATAATGCTATAGCGACTGGCCACGAGAGTAGAGAGCAGCGTACTTACTTGTCCGCTTGCACGTGACGAGATCGATAGAAGCGCTGCACCTGATCGCTATAGTCAACGGTCTGCCGTCACTAGGCAAGCCATAGGTGTACGCTGAGTCTAGTTGACAGCGCATTAGAGGTTTTCTAAATGGTATGCGCTATAAATTCACGTTTTACTTACTTACTTACTTACTTGCTGCTGTCTATCGACTGACCAAACGTTGTCAAACAAAGTAGATCGAAGGTTTGTTCACTAAATTTATGTATTCGCAAAATAAGCCGAATGAGCGTAATTTCAGTGGTAAGTACAAGAATAACATATGCCTACGTGTAGATGATGGAATAAACAGCATCGCATCGTGCAGCACATCGCAGCGAAGCGCAGCAACAACTATCTCTGCGCTGCGCGATGCAATGCGTGGCGCGTAACGCCAAGAATTTTTATGGTCTCTTTTTACATGTAGGCTTAGGTGCTATTTCTAGCATCTTTGCTAAATACAAGTCCCCATGTTACATATGGTTGCTATGGAAATTTGCAGCAAATCGGTGACGCTATTGTGACGTCACAAAATACTGTTTCGTAAAAATTTCAGCTACATGCACGTTGTCTGCAGAGTTTATGCCATGAGCGATAGTTCGTTAAAGGTTCTGACTTTTGATAACACGCGGTAGAAGCGCCGGTGCGGTATCACAATCCGACTTTTTGGATAAGACGAGATGAGAACGTTTCTAAAACACTCGCTTGCGTTTTATCGAAAGCTCTACATTTAAGCTATTATCTAAAGACGTATTAACACTAACAGAATTGTACTGTGAATGACTGCAGCTTAAATCAAGCTAGCAAACAACGTCGGTGATGATGGAGTGCAATAAAGATCGTCGTTGGTTACTTAGCCGCTGACGTCACTGGTGTCTCAATGGATCGAGCTCTGACGAGAATTTTACTGTCATGGAGCAGCGTCAAGACGACGACGACGACTGCTGACGACGACGCTGATGGGTTCTGTCGCTGGCCGGAAGTATGGGAAGCGCGCTCATTGTCAACCGAGTATGGGTCGGCGGCGACACGGGAAGTTGTCGAGACAGCGCGGCCCGTGGTTTACAGATACAGCAACAACACGACTGGAATGACGTGTTTGTCGCACAGCGATCTGATTGAAGGCGGCTGTGTCGATCGATTGACATTCTGTTACGTGCCTGACAACGGCATGTACGCGTCGTTCAAGGCCACTGCTAAGGCCAATCAAGGCAAGTCGCGACGTTACTACAGACTCGGCCGCGGCGCTAAGACCAAGTCGACGCAAGGAGGCGACGGCGGCAGTGTGATGACGCGGCAAGAATCCAGCGACGACCAGACGAACACATCGACTCCTAGACAAGACGACGTTCAACAACAGGGTAATAATGAAACTTCGTGTAACGACGACGAACTACCTAAACAACCGGACACCGTCGATGTGCACGCTCACCACTGCGAATGTACTAGCAAAGAGAAAGATACAAAGTTGTCGCGTGGACGTCGCCAGAGTGAAACGAAAGCGGCGACGTGTTCTGGAGACGACGTCAGGCCTGATCCACAGCAGCGTTCCGACAGTCGACGCATTAAGACTTGGTTGTACGCCTTTCTGCCTCCGCTTGCGACGACACAAATAGGCCATGTCGACGTTGATCCACATCGAGGAAACACGACAGAAGCTCACGATCACGGCCTTCCTGCGTCGAAGTCGCGTAACGCCAGTGGCGGCAGAAAGGATCGGCTGACGAGGGACGAGCAACATCGGACAGCCGTCAACTGCGTGCTGCAAACTCGGCTTGAAGACCAAGAATACGAGACACGAACTGCAAGTCACCGGCAGCGACAACCGCCTTCAACGGCCAGTGGCGCTGTAGTGCACAGACAACGTCGAGGACTGGAGGCTGACTTCGATCGACGAAGACGTCAGCGCTTGGCGGAGACGCCAGTTGACGACTGCTATGTCTACGTCACAGAGACGTGTTTACTGCCGCACTTTAGCGACTGTTCTCATTATCATCAAGTTTACAGCAACTTCCAAGATGCTTTGACGCCTCGCTCGGATTATGACCACGAAGAGGACCACGATAATAAAAGTTACAGCTGCAATATTGATGGAGATGATGTTGGTGATAATGATGATGGTGATGATCATGGTAACGTCGAGAAGGAGAGTGAAGTTCTAAAGTCTGCGCTGGAGTCGTTAAATTCGAGACTTTGCGAACTGGAAACGTTACAGACTCGCGATCAGCTGCAACTCAGTCTTAAAGGTGACGTCGTTGACATTCACAGACGTCGTCAGGAGTCATGCAAGTCATGATGACGTACTACGTTCAATTGACTTGAGTCTCAAATCTCGTTCAGTCGGCGATTTTTTTATGGTTTGTCGTATTAATCGCTGGTATTTTACAACATACACAGTTATATGAAATCGCCACACGAAAAAATTAGATAAAGGTAGATGTTTATGCTAGATTCGCTGATCGTTTGAGCGACGTTAATCAGCGTGAAGTTTAAAACCGTGTTACGTATCAAGATTTGGTAAACCCATGACACTGTTCTTGTATGCTACTCCGAGTAGCCTCGTAGGCCCTATAGCTGTTAACGGTTACACGAAATTAATTTTAAAATCACTGGTTAAACATATAAATGACCAAATCCGTATAAGTCTTTATATTATGTAAAATTACGTCTGTACGTCTGTAAATCAGAAATATATTGCCAACCTAAGAAAATCTGTGAAATTTATCTAAATAATATTTGTGTACTTTTTACAACATGCTATTTCAAACGAAGCGGACTGCTGCCATAACATAAGTTTGTCATCGCAACTCAAGCAATAAGCCTCTATACGGCAAGTACAAGTGCAAACAATATAATACCGGTACTTGGAAGACCTTTATTATGAGGCCTGTGGATACTAGGCAGATATTATTAGGCCTAAGACTCGGTGTAATGTTCATCGAATGTTTACCGAACTACATGTAGAACACATTTGCAAGAAGAGGCAAATGTAACTATGCGCATGCTGGAACTATCGTACTTTCCATTTTACTGCCGTCAACTTGACCTTGATATGACCTTGACCTATATATCATACAGATATACTAATCTACCGAACATTAAGTTTGTGAGTCAAGACATTCAAAAATTATAGCCCAGTGTGGCTAGAGACAAGCCTTATTGTCCATTTGAGTAACGTTGACTTGATCGAAGCTCCCAAGCAGTAAATCAATGTACTTGATTTGTACTTTTTGAAAATGTACCCGAATTGAACTTTCCAGGTCAAGGCTCTCGAAGTTTATCGTCTAACAAAAGACACAAAAAAGTAGTTTACGTAATTATTCCGGGCGCAGCCCGGGTCGGGCCGGAGGCCCAGTTGGCTGCGGCCATAGTAAACTCGCCCGTGCGCGTACTGGGTTGCCGGTAACTAGTGTGCAATTTATAAGCGTGACGGAAGTAGTCACGAAAAAGCGTAACGAATTTTTTGCGAAGGCCTCTGAAGCTGAACTTTGGACACGTGTTCGTCGTCGGTATTTGACGTCTTTTGCTGGTCTCCATTTTGAAAATGAGCCAGGATTGACGGAGTTAGATGCTGCCGGATGTCGGCGAAACACACCGTTGTGTGTGTCTAAAAGGAGGCAATGGCGGAAACGTTAAGCTAAAAATACAGTCTGGCCGGCTGTTCCAACAGCCTCCCGCTGCCATTCTTAACTATCACTTCGCTCAAACCACACTTCTCTTTCAGATTTCTAACACTAAAAAGAGGAACTAAAAATTATTATAGGCCTACTAGTCAAATTCTTCTTTTTTAGTGTTAGAAATCTGAAATAAAATTGTAGTTTGAGCGCAGTGATAGTAAAAAAATGGCGGCGGGAGGATGTTGGAACAGCCGCTTCCAATGAGCTCCGCTCTCCGGGCGTGCGCCCGGAGTTTAAGTTTTTTAATGGGTCATTATAGTCATAATTAAGTCAGGAAACGATTGCTGGGACAACTAGAAATGCATTTAAAATTATGATGCCTATGCCGCCGCGCGCGGCAATCTGCCTCGAGGACAGGATTACGCAATAGGCCTACAGGTTATGCAGTCTAATTAAAGCGCATGGCTTTTTTTCCGCGCACCTGGCGGATAGTGCTGGCAGAACGTACAGCTCGCCAACCGGGAATGTCAACAACACGGACGAGTGGTGCAATTTAACGCGGCGCATTATGTTGTGGAGAACCTTGTACGTCAGCGCGGCCACTTTGCACTTGACGCGCTCTGGAACTTGTAAACAGTGGAGGCTGATGAGAGCGTCGGTGACGTGGTCACGGAAACCCAGGCGGTGAATGAGTCGTGCAGCCGCAATTAACACCGACATGAGTCGTCGTTGCAGATAGGCTGTGATGCCAACTAGCACCGCGTTGCCATAGTCCAGTCGGGAATGCACCAGAGCGACCACAGGCATCTGAAACGTTGCCATGGGGACCGAGCATCGAGCTGACGTAGTTGGCGTGGTAACTCAAAGCAAAACGATACCGTCCTGGTTACGTGCATCCGCATTGACAGGTCAGAGTCAATAGTAGGTACCAATACTGTGAACAGACAACATCGGACTAAGGGAGTAGTAACAGAAACCGATATTGGTCCGGAAGTGGAATTCGGACGTGCAAAGTAAGTTTAAAAGTGGACTTTGGGATGGAAGTGAAATTCTCGTTCTGGGTCCATCCGGATCGGAAGTGGATTATTTAACTCTAGGTCTCGACCGGAAGTGGATTTTGTGATGTCATCAAAGAATATATATTTAGTGATGAATTTATCTATTTCCAGTTCCAGATCGAAAGTGGAATGCAATTCCATGGCGTTATGGAATACGGATTCTTCTCCGGATTTTTTCCCATGTCCGTATCTGGAAAGAAAGGTGGGACTTACTTTTCATTTGCATACCGAATGGAACCACGAGTTCAATCCGGTGACTACCACCGATGAAACGGCGATCGTTTCCGTGAAGTTATGCCAGCAGCAGCTATTTATATATAGAACTTTATTCGCCAACTTAATTGGCAGCACAAAAAAACTAGCAAACAAAATTATTTACACTTACAATGTCAGTACTTAGATAATACACAGCAAATACCACTATATAGACGCATACCTGGAAGTTACGCGCATCACGCCAGAAAATATTAGTCATCACTTAATTGCTTACCTAAGACATTTTCAAACCAGTAAGAACCAAAGTCGCGACCGACAGTCACTAATTAGTCAAGACTTTGACGGCTCTACAACTACTACAGCAAAGCATGAAACGTTGTCATAACTGCTATATTGGTTGTGACGGAGAAATATGCTGCGTCTGCGCAACGCGACGACTTTGTCAGCATTGTCACAGACGATTGGCCGATAATTGCTTTGATAATGAAAATGCTGACATTTGTTTGGTAAGTTATTTTTTGTCCAATACTGTTGACTTTTAAATTTCAATAATTTTGCTCGTGGTCGTGTACATGTAAACAAAAGTTCATCACCTGGCTGTACATTTTACTCACCCACAGGGGGACATGACTGTTGGTAGTTTTATTATACAGCTGCATAAAGGTTACTCTGCTTTTTAAAATTAAAAAATATTTTGCTGGTGTAAACAATGCAATTTTGCGAAGGCCGCATCGAATCCGCGTGGAAAATCGGAGTCGTCTAGTGCTTAAAAATTCAAACAGTACCTTTATGTTTATTTCAAAATTCGTCTTTGTTATAATGTATGGGAAGAACAGAAATGTACACACGCCGAGGAGCATGAAACGAAACAGTGGTCCAGTTGCATTTCGATGTCTCTACAAACGATGGACTATGGAATCATCTGCGTGTCGTCAGCGAAAACGCTGTTGCTCATCGTGTCTGCTTAATGGGGTACGTTAACTTTTTTATTGTTGAAAATACAAATTGTCAGTATGCATCAGGATTTTTTTTAATTCCACCTGGACTTGCGCGTAGTCCGAAAATCTGTAGTCCACGTAGGGCCTACGATGCAAGACAGCCGTCTATCCTATGACGAAATTTTCAGTCACTATAACGGCGAGTTGTAAAATATATTCGCGAGATGCGAAAGTAGAGGTATAATGGGGGTCCGGAGCCACCCGCTACAGCAGAATGTATGTCCGGAGCCACCCGCCACAGCAGAATGACAGTACTAACACAGCCGCCACAGCAGAATGACAGTACTAACACA
>Ga0126335_1001967_pt1 | contig 11995 bp, 10 predicted proteins | sample OlaspJWI45metaG_FD_108409 | JGI IMG/M metagenome (GOLD analysis project Ga0126335, IMG submission 108409) | Marine gutless worms symbiont microbial communities from Oahu, Hawaii - Olavius sp. 1 OAHU.JWI-45 metaG | ecosystem: Host-associated > Annelida > Digestive system > Unclassified | place...
AGGTCATTTTGGCGACGATTTTTACAGGCCAGATGACCCAAACTAGAACAGATGTGTTAATGTTCCCTCTTTTACTCCAGACCATCATCAGTAATCAGACGAGGCTGCGGAGGTTGAGGGGTGCCTGGTTTAGTCACCTTTTACGACATCCGGCCAGGAGACGGAGTGGGTCTATTCTAAGCCCCGGAACCCACACGGGCAACGTAGTAATATGCATGCTCCATACCAAATTATATAGCAACAGTAAGATACAGAGGTAACTAATAATCACATACAAAACTGCCTAATTGAACACTGGCCAGTGTTTTCATTTGCATAGTCCAACAACAGATTTTCAATCATCTTAGAGCATCTACGGCGACTCCAATAAGCAGATCGTTGTTCGGGGGTCACTGGAATTTTGAACTTGTGCTTTCGATGTTTCATTGAACCTCGCCTGTTCAGCGTGTCACTGATCAATGCTAGAGGTTTCCGTGCGTGGATGTTCTTTTGATGACGAGCTTTGTAGAGTTGCTTTTTAACATGACCAAAACTGATTGGATTCCTGATAGGTGTATCTGAGATTAAAGGCAATGAATCATCAGAGAGATAAAATCCTTCCATGTTAAAACTGTAGTCAGATCTGAGAGTAGAAGAGGTGAGAGATTTGAAATTATCGAATAGCACAACAATGACGCTGACATTGTCAGCCTTAATACCACGCCGGGCCCACTTGTCTAGGGCTAACTGAACAAGCACTGCAGCTGGGCAGACTGCATCTTCTGTTGACGATACCTGCAGATTAAACAGCAAACAAGAAGGTAACACAGTGCCTCTTTATGAGGCAACCTCATTGCGCTCAGCTAAGTAATTCTGTCAGCCACAATTTCTGACAAGTGAAATGCATCTAACTAGATACGTAAATGAAAACTTCTCAGAAAACTACAAAATAATCCAAAATTAAACTAAACTGCATGACTGGTGACCTGAAAAAAGTAAATTGATCCTATGTTTTGAAAAAGATGCATCTTCATTAATAACAATTAACATGACAAATGAAAAAGCAATGGTATTGAGACAACATTAAAATTAAATGCTTTACTATCTAAATTTAGGCCTACTCATTTCTTATTTAATTAATTTTTTAAAAGAAGTAATGGCTTACAATATTTGTTGCAAGACGTGTCACGGTGTCGACTGCCATTACTGGTTCAACAACCTGCCACAAACCATCTGTGGCCAAGATCACAAAACTATGCTTCTCGCTGATATTGACAACTGTGATGTCTGGCTTGGGAGACACAATGTACGTGTCTTTCTCTGCATTGTAACTCCAAAGGTCACCTAAACACATAATTTAAAACCTGAGAACTGAATAAGCTTTTGGTATTGTTTTGCTTTTATGTTCGTGTTTACATCTTTTTTTTATAAATATCACATACATGTTAGGCATTGCTACTAGTATTGTGTTTATGTGTAATATTGACATTTAACAAACAGCACAGTAGCGATGCACTGTTATAATGGCCATTCAAAAATCAGTAGGAAAATCGAAATTTTGACCCTCTGTAGAAGTGCAACCCCTCAAAATTTCATTCTGAAATTTGGCACACATGATTACACGTGATTACATTGCAGACATCCACCCCAAATGCAAATTTTGTTGTAGAATGTAGATCAGTTCAGTAGGGGCTCTCCCCAACTAACTGAAATATTTAACACTTTTGTGACACTTTTGACTGTCTTTACCATTCACCTATTTTATTCTCGATCACGTGCCCAAGTCAAACTACGGCACTGATTCACATGCTTAGTGGCTCCGTGCAAGGTGCCTTTTGGGGATTTGAATGATGGGTGACGCAATGCAAGAATGTACATAAGTGTGGTAGAAAAACTGCAAAAATTAATTTCATCACTGTAAGGGACATAGACATAATAACAACTGTGTATTATGTCTACATGGCTAGTGAGGTGGTGAAATTGATTTTTGCTGCTTTTAGATGTCATTTAACAGTAATATAACAACAAAAATTTTCTAAAAAATAAAGTCAACAAGAATAAAAGCATGTCATTCTGAAAAAATTTTACCACTATTCACCACATGCCAGGTCTAACTATGGAGTCTATTTGTAACAAATGCACACAGAAACGAAGTAACGTAACAAAGAAGGACAAAAAAACAAATTGTGCATAGACTAAAGAGTAACCCCATGCTTAACAAATTTCCAAAACAGTCCAGAAAACAATACTGCATTTGACACACAGAATTATCAATACCAAATTTCATCGACACAAAACAGAAAGGGTATTACGAAGCAGTTCAGCATCATATAAAACTTTCTATAAAAGTTATAACAAATCAAATGCTAACTTGCCACAAAAATATTACAGAAATTTAAACAGATTTGTAACGCTTAGTCAACAAATTCTTTGGAAATGATCATTCCAAGTCCAACACACACCTCTGTCTCATTAGCACTGTGCATAATGCAGGTGAAGAGCATCATTATTTCATCAAGTGAAAATGGAACAACAGTTAATTGCTGATGATATACTGACTGAATAACACAACAACAACAACAACCGTTTAACGGCCTGTAGTCCGGGAACACCCGGGTGGGCCAGTACCAGAAGAAACAACTCCTCTGGATTTTTATGGAGCAGGGGAGGTTAATGGAGGCAGAGGCAACGATAGTCCAGGTGGGCACGACCCCAACCGGGCTAACGGTGCCCCCACCCCCACAACCCCTCCAAGGTGTTTTACAGGCCGGATGCCCTTCCTGCCTCCCAACCAACAGCGTCAAAGCACCGAAGGCAACTGACTGAATAACACACCAGCAACAAATTCCTCTGACACAAATTTAGCATAATAAACCCACGATTCGACTGCATGACAGCTCATTATTTTTACAATAAGCTGATAATGATGAAGACACTAATGTTCAGGTTACAGTAACAATGTGTTACATACCCAAAGCCCGAGAGACTGCTAGAAAAGGTATTTCTTCAACAGCAGTACTGCGACACGCAGGTCTTGTACGACAACTGACCGGTCGTTTCCAGACAACTCGCTGAATACCAGCCTTTTCCATTACAGCACCTCCTTCATTGTTGATACGCTGTTTTTCTTCCTCCATGCAAGGCTTGTGGTCCTAGCATTTCAACAAACATTACATCAAAATTAACCTTTCACCGTTAGTGTATAGTGTACAGTCATGATTTGCAATCAGCAATGTCATCAATCAAACCGATCAAATTCAGTTACCATTATAAAATTAAAATAGCAAATAGAGAAAGAAAATGCCAGATGTTGCTAAAAGAACCAGTATGCAGTGAAAACATTACAATTCCACAAATCTACAATGTGTTCAAAGTTGTGAAAATCCACAATAAAGAGCATGCTGCCACTCATAATGACAATAAACAAATGGCAAAAAGTATCAAAAAGCATAAAGAAAAACCATTACAAATTTATGGACTGTCAAAAGCAACAATTTTTCAGTTCTCTGGAAAACAGAGTTAAATGCTAGGTTTACAACCAATTTGTCGCAGTCAACTCGTCGGTCTTCCACAAGGCTAACCTACCACTTGCACTTATCCTAACCCTAACAAGTTGACTTGGAGACGAGTTGATTGCCACTTTAATGCTGCAGCATTCACAAAAAAAAACAACTTTTAATATCTTTATCCTTCCCAGGAAATTTAATAATCACTGCAAATCTGCGATACTGTACAGGCCAAACCCAACAAGTAGGTGCAGCAGTGCAATGCAATATGAAAAAAACATACCACAGTCAATGTTCTGGCAGTGTAGCGACCACAGCTTTTATATTTTCCAAGCACAACTGATGAATCCCCCACATTGGCAACATACATCGTCTGATCTCTAAGTAATACAGTGCTTGCTGTTGTTCCGGCTGTACTCAGCCTACCACCTCTAGTTTGAGGCCACGTTTCTGCATACAAATAAACCAGACAAAAATCAGATGTAACAATGAAATATGATTGAATACATCATTCCTCTGCATGTGTCATAAAAAATGTATCGAGTACTCTGCACTGTTAACTGCATATATTTAAAAATCGGTATAGGTACAGAAAGGCGCACAACTCCTAATACAGTTTAAGTTATACTTATACGCTGCAGTGCAGTGTCACACAATATTGTGGGGTCTGCAGGAGAGGTGGGTACGCCACTGGTACCGAGGACCAAAGTGGATGTGCACATCGGTTCTAAACCGAAGTAGCCGCACGCCAGGCTGCTGTACTGCAATTGTAAACATTCCGATACCGGAAGGTCTGAATCTACAGTGCCGTAGTCTAGACACAACCTAACGTTTATATTCCTTGAAATTCTCAGAGAATATATGATCATGACATTGAAAATCCTGTAAATGTTTATGATCACATTAACCAGTCTTACCGATAAAGTTCCACATAGACATGCTAGTGGAAATAAAACCATCTGAAATTGCTCTTGAGACAGCAACTGTATCCCGACTCCAAAATCCAGTCTGCTTTGTTATTTCGTCAAACAAATAATTTTGTGCGAATTTAGCCGCATCGGATCCTCCATGACCGTCGAAAACAGCAAAATATTTGATCGACTTTTCGTCATCACAGTCATCGTTCCCTTTGTTTATCGGCTGTCCACTCGTGCACACGAAATCTTCCATGTACTCTCTGCATCCTTGATCAGTAGCCACGAAATACTTGTAGACAATATTTTCATACATTGTATATCACAGGCAAAACGATACCAAATTCAAACATTTAAACCTCAACATTCCCGCTTCTGACAGTTTTATCGTCCAGAAACCGTGTCACTAATTAGGTCAACGCACGCGCTAGGGATACGGCAGCCTTGTAAATGGTTGCAAGCAACTGATTACGCGGCGACGCACGCTTGAACGTGTTTTAAGTTATTTTAAAGTTATTTTTACAAAAAAATGTGAATCTGCTGCATCTGTCTCCGAAAAAAGTTACACTTCGTTACTAAGTTCAAAAAAGATGAATTTGTGGCAAAAAAATGAGCTGGATTCGAATCCGAGTAACGGAAACGGCGCGTTATAACCTGCGACTTGTCAAACGAGTTCCAAACGAGTTGTACTCTGATATTACTGATTTGTTTATTTTGTTATGGTCGCTTGCGACGTACTAGCTGTGATCCGTTAATTTTCAAAAGTGGTTCGAAAGTTGAAACTACTTTTACATGGTCCTGTCAGAGATAATGTATATAGAAGTCTGGTCCTGTGTCGTTCTTCGCAAGTGTGGTTAACACTACGCCTATATATGCCAACTTGGATGTTGCGGCGTGGACAAGTATTGTCACAAGCACACTCACAACCGTAGAACTAGATGAGGAACGTATTACATTTTCCACAGTTCTGTGGCTAAAATATCATTAATGCTATGATTAAAGCTGCTTAATGTGATCATACGTTTACATCCAGTAGTCTCCGTATGCAAGTGTCTAGCAGTTACAATTTTTCAAAACCAATGTTAACATACATGTACGTTGAAAGGAAACGATTAGCTTCTAGCGAGGCTGTAGGCAGCTTAGATATTATACTACGCGACTGTATTTCTAATAATTTATATTTTTACACATAGAAACTTCACTGGTGTTATACTTCGTCATTAGTGCTGGGCGATTCGGGAGACGTCAACGTCTATTCGCGTTTCGATTCGATTCACTGTTGTTACGTCAGTAGGTCATTTATTATTTATAAGGTGTATTTTGAAGTGTACTTGCAGAATTACCAGTACTTATTTAATTGCAATTAACCTAACTTCTAATTAAATTGTGACATCGGTGTAAAGAAAACATTCATTTTTTGGGTTTTGTTTGCTGGTATATGATACTTTTCTAAATTGTTATACGTTGTGTTGAGGCTTTTGCAGCTGAAACCATACAGACGAATCGAGCTCAATACGACTTCGATTCGCCTTATTGAATCGATTATTCCCAGCTCTACAAGTCATTTCAAGTACAGAAATTCTTTATTTAGTTTTGTCTTTGCATGCCAGCACTATTCCACAAAAACGGGCTTTCACAAACGGAGCCTACCCGAGACAAAACTTTTATGCTTAAAAGCACATTTTTAGAGAAATAATCTGCAGAAGAGATACTGAAGTTACATCAACTTTTGGATGTTTACGGCCACCCCTCCTCAGATTCCCTGAACCCCCAACAGGATGGGCTGGGCATCAACAACTAGCAGTCTACCAGCATGTCGAGTTTCAAATTCGTTGCTAAAGCTACTGTGGGTTAGCTCGTCATATGAATAAAAGTCTATAGGAAATCTCACATTGCAAACATTTTAGTCACTACCAATTATTAGTATTGGCTTCATTTATCGCCAGTGATCATCATCAGCAAATGACTAAAGACTACAACACTTTGTGCAAGATAAAAAACCAATGTACTCTGGAACACGCATTTAATAAACCAATCAATCTGATGCATGTTAATGTATGTAAGGTCACTAGCAGCCTGCCACTTAGAACACCATTGTGTGTGGATATTCTTTGCTCTTCAACGAGAACAGTGAAGTAAGGTAGCTGTACATGAACTTCCTCTCCGGGTGTTGGCGGACGACATCAAGCAGCTGCTTATCGACTTCTAGCTGGTCCTGCTTGCGTTCTTCACTCACTGTATAAACCTGCAAAATATTAGCATTTAACGTACTGCATCAGAGATAACAAATACCAAACTGAAACATTTGCAAGCACAGAGAGCAAGTACAAACACACTAGTGTTGTACAATGCACAAATTAACACAAGTCACTGAATAACTCATCAATATACGACAAAAAATTCAAATCACAAACCAACGTAAGAACTACTCATACAGTCAAACCTCTATCTTGTCCTCATTAACTCGCCTCTCACCATGCCAAAGCCCAGGACGGATTTCCTTCCATGCATTTTACCTTTAAATCACCAAAGTCACCATCCTTGCCAAGGCAATGACGGATTTTAGCCTGTGTAAACTGACTCAATATGACTTGGCTCACAGCACTTGCCTCCATTGATGTGAGTCCTAAGGGACTCCGATAGTGATAACGGTCTGGATTAAGGAGGGAACATTAACACAGCTTCTCTAGTTACTATAGTATGGTGCAATACTCTTGTTGTGTAATGTTCTAGGCAGCTTATATGTCCAGCAGATTGGGTTTTAGTCACACTGGGACTCTTACGCTGTGATTAGCCTGGAGGTGGTTACATGGTGACTCCAACTCCACACCCCTGCTTGCCTTGGCAGGTCACCTGCCAATCCAAGTGCTGTAGTGGCACTGTATGCACATCGCCCACCACTGCTGTTGTATCTCAGTACAGCAGCAGGGTGATAATAGCCACCATACAGCACTCTGGTTGTCGCATACTAATGACTTTGCCTCCCCTCCTCAGCACACACGGGCGTTCAGCTGGACTTGTTGCTTCAACCTGTCACACGGCGAACTGAGACGTGTCCCTAGGAAGACGACGACAAAGCCAAGCTGGTATGTGTCATTTTGTGTCTCACCCACACTGTACACGTTGTGAACAAGCGTGGACATGCTGAGGTGACCTGGGTTATAGTATGTCCCTGCCTTCACCCTACACCTCACCTATTAACTGTTGCCTGTCACCATAATTTGGCCAGGTACTAATGGTAGAGAGCTAACGAGGTGTGACTTTATTATAGCACTGCGAGAGTGTGACTGACGCATTTCATCAGAAACATATTTTCGTCACTTCATGTACGAACAGGTCTGTAAAAGTTCATCACTGAAATGCAAAAAATTACTGAAACCACAAAATTTGCACGAACGTTTACATTTGTAGTTACTTAAGCCTAGATAACTAAGTTCTATGAGTCTTTTTAAGATGACACAACAGTAACACAGATACACATTACACATCACCTCAAAACAGAGCTAATCCACCCTCGCAATACACAATTTGAACAAGATAGTCAGTTGAAATGAACAAAGCTAAAATGTACATTTAAACAGTGCGACTTACAACAACACTTAAAACCTGAAGTTACCACAACAACTATGTCGGACAATTCATTATAAAAACACGATACTGCATGTAACGAGAGTAATATTATAATACCTCTTTCTTTGTGTCGAAGATCTCACCCTCTGTGTGCCGGGGTTTCTTCAGTTCTTTGCGCTTGAAGTATGCATCGTTTAGTCTGTCTGGCAGCTTCACGCCACTAACATCTAACTTTGTCTTCGTTGCAATGACATAGATCTGGTTGATGCGCCGCAATGGGCATCCATTCAGCTGGTATGGACCTAAAAACACTCGGTGTTCAAATACTGTGCAGTTTGTAATTCTACGCAGTTTACACAGCACACCAGTTAAGCAACTGTTAATATATAGCGATAGCAACAACCGAATGACAACATACATAAAGACGCCTTAACATTTTACTAAACTATGTAGTACATGCATAACAAAAGCAGAGTCATTTTCACAGTAACAATAACTGTACCAGGCCAGGTGTCTACAGAATATCATGAAATCTGCAGGGCATAAGGTCTGACACTCACTTAATATTGGAGAACTACATTAGCATTCCAAAGTCACAGACTGACGATGAAACGACTCTAGTCTCCACACACGACAAACTTTATAAACATTTCATTACCTAACTAGTGTTCTTATCGTAGGCCAAGAACTAATCAACATATCCTGGCATTTTATATCGCGATATCATACAATATTTAGGCCTATATGTTGTGGCGCATCGGACATCAGTCAGTATCCACAGCTGCCAGTTGCCCGGCAGTTGCCAGTTATCAGCATTGTCTGCCTCTCTGCTTCTCTCCAATTCGAGATATTACGCATGCCATTTGGTCCCACAAGCAGCAACAACAGCTAAAACGACGGACGATAAACATAGTGTTAGGCCTGTTGTGTAATCTCTGCTATGGCAGTGGTGAGGTAGTATAGTTGGTAACTAACGTGAGGTCCTTATCAGTTCAGTAAACAGTCCTACAAGACGCTGAATGCATCGTTGTAAGTGATGCAGGCATCTGCAATGATCAAATAATGCCGCCAACACAAGCGAAGTGAGGGCAATCACGCTTACCACCGCACTCACTCACCACTCTATTGTCTGAAACGCCCGGTCTCTCCCATGCCACTACAGGATGCCACTGCAGACACTGACAAAGTAGAAAACTGGGGTTTAGTGACGTAATCAATTGCCGGTATATCAGCCTGTTTTGCAAACTACTTAATTAGCTTGCATCTTGCAGACTGATGAGGCTAATCAGCAGATCATAACAGACTGGTTATTGACAGCGATCGCACCTCCCTGCCGCCACCGCTGTGATGTCAGAGATGTGTGCCACTGTGCGGGGATTGGTGGTCATGTTGTTTGTGGGTGGTTAGAGGCGCGCCTGTCGCCGACTGGCCAACTATTCACACATTCTAATGAAGTGGCATTCACTTTACTAACGTGCTTTGTTTGTCAAACGGTGGCATCATGTATGTGCATGTGCGATGTCTGGACACTACGATATAGTGAGATAGTCACATCCGCAATCGATATCGCAATATTGCCTAATCGATATGATCACTACACCTAATCTATGAGCTACAATGCAAACTGTAAAGAATAAGCAAATCAAAAATATGGTGTACAGTGTATATATAAATTATATAAATTCACAAAATTTCAATAACTGCAGCAACCACATGTAGATTTTGTTTTAGCTTTATTTTGTGGCCCATCATAACTAACTGGAAACAACAACAACCGTTTAACGGCCTTTGTTCCGGGACAACCCGGGTAGGCCGGTACCATAAGAAACACTCTAAATTCTGCCTTAGCTTGCTCATAACTAACTGGAAAACGTAATGCAATATCCACCTCACAGAAATCTTATAAAATAACTCAACTACTTTCCACTATAACAACCTCAAGCTCGAATGTTACACAACATTCTGATTAAGCTACTAAATCATGGAGTGAAAGTTGATAATTAAACGAGAAAAATAAAAGGTGCAAAGACTAATTACAGACACAAAGTCAACAGAACAGAACTTTACCTGTTACAAGAAGTAAACCAGACTGTAACTGCTTCAGAAACACAACATGCTGAAACAAACACAGTTGGGTACTACATTATGATGCAATTCATTATCTGTTCTTTTTCTCAAAACATATAAAACTTATGCATTAATCTCCAATATCAATTTACGACAAAAATTCAAATAAACAACCCTATAATATTTGCAGATGCAACAAACCAATGATATACCTAGTAGCTACTGTAAACTCTATGGATGATGCATTTCATCAGAAGCATGTTTTCGTCACTTCATTTACGAACAGGTCTGTAAAAGTTCATCACTGAAATGCAGCTGCATAAAGATCTATGTTACACACATAAATTACATTTCCACAAAAATTAATAAACATATTACACACATTACACATTTACAAAAACTACAAGAAGTCAGCACTAACAAATAAATAAGGTGACATCCACAACGGAGCAAAACAATAGCTGTCCCGCAAGCCTCTAAAGTTTGTTTGCACCGGTGTCTGGGTATGCGAGGGGGCATCTGTCCGGGGGCTTCAACAGAAGGCATTCTCCACGGGTTAGGCAGAGACATCTGTCTGGGATGGTTAGCGTTGAGGGTCGCGACATTTGTGTCGAGGGTCTATACTAGAGAGGGCATCCTGATATTTGTAATCACGCAAAATTTCAGCAAAATCGGACAATCTGCGCCCAAGTTATAGTGATTTAACTAATTAAAGATGGCTGTTGAAAGGAAATACGGGGAAGAGATCTTCATCGGTGATGGAGATATGCACCCAACACTGAATTCAAAACATCGTCCCCTAGCAGTGCATGTCTACTTCCGGTTCCAATTTTGACACGTCTTCCTTTTTTTATTTGTATTGCAGCATGAATGCTGGATTATATTACTATATATGTGTGATCATATAAAATTTCACTAAAATGATGCACAGAATGTTGAGTGACAATGCTCGACTTACAATGCCAGTCCCCATTTTTTCAGTAGGTGAAGTGCCAATTCGGAAATGTCCAAAGTGGAGGAACTATTTTCCAGTCGAGAATCTGACCACAGATTCCGAATCAGGAAGCCTGGTTTCCTAGTCAAGTTTCATAGTAACCATAGCTCTTATCTCACTTAGTTCAAAGATATTCATGTGTGACAGAGGGACGGACAATGTGGACCATTACTACAGCTGGCCCCCACACAGTGGCGGGCCAGCTAGCAATAAGCTCTATGACTGTGTCTGATTTTACCTTTCCCTTGTGCTTGCCGGCCACTAGAATCAGTATTGTGCCTGGTGTGATTGACGCCCTCAAGTGACGCTTATGCTGGCTAAATGGTTTCTGATGCCGTCGCAGTTTACGAGGTCTCTCCTGCGTTGGATAATGTCGTGGCATGCGGTTACGAGGCACCATCCTTGTACCACCATTTTTATCGCCACCAACCTTCTTTTCGATCATGCGTGGTTTCTTCGCCACTGTAGCCTTTGGATCTCCACTAGCAGCATTTTTCTTCCCCTTCTTCTTACCTGGCTTTACAGCCCCTTCTGGACTTGCCATCTGAAACATACCAATCGCTTCTGAGCATTAAAATGACTGTCTAAAATCCAGCTAACTAAATACACGACTGCTTTACCTTAAAACCATTAATCCCCAACATGGTAATTTAGCAAGCTGAGGATCATATGTGGGTTGTGGATTATGTCAAACTATAGAGTGGCAGCAACGTGCCTCACTTTCAATAACGGGCATAAACTAATGGTGTTTATTGTATATTTCCCATGTCAGAGCAATGATTATATCAATGAATTATTAGAATGCTTGGGTTTCATTGAAAAATGTGTTAACTTATACAATTATGCAGATCAGTTAGATATCCAGTTTAATACTAAGAAATCCTGTCTATTACATATTGGTAACAGCTTTAATAAAAAGATAGAAAATTTACAGCTGAATGGTCAAGATATATATTGGTTTGAGA
>Ga0126335_1001968_pt1 | contig 11994 bp, 10 predicted proteins | sample OlaspJWI45metaG_FD_108409 | JGI IMG/M metagenome (GOLD analysis project Ga0126335, IMG submission 108409) | Marine gutless worms symbiont microbial communities from Oahu, Hawaii - Olavius sp. 1 OAHU.JWI-45 metaG | ecosystem: Host-associated > Annelida > Digestive system > Unclassified | place...
CTTACTTACTTACTTACTTAAAGACACCAAATCTCTCTCCAGACCTTTCTTAAAAAGCATTTCTATAATAGAATGGAAACTGAAGATATCAATGACTGACCTGACTGGTGATGTAATGCCCAGACAATGGAAGACCGCCAAGACACATCTGAAGTTCGTCAGGTGACAAAGTGACTTTAACTCTCATAAATGACTGATCTGTAATACAACAATATCACTGAATGTCTGCTGTCTGTCTGTATTAGCGAAACTATAACTACCAAAGTACTCCAACAAAACAGGTAAAATTTAGTTCAAATCCTTCACACCATAAACTATTTATCAATACCTACCAAATTGACTTTCTTATTGTCTTCTTAACTTTTTTACTTCTTACTTTTATTCATTTATTAAGTTTCTACTATATTCTTACAGGAAAAAATAAACATGGCCAGTAATAGTGAGTTGCTAATTTATCAATAACAACAAATAATTTCCCCTTCCAGTTTTGGGTTGGCATGGATTGCTATTGGGTAAAATATGAGCTGGCAGAAAATGTGTTTTAAAAGAAACAATATTAAAAAACTAGAATGTATTAACGAAGCAGTACCACTCATGTCCTGTCCATTCATCACCATCCGATACTGGATGCGAAACACAAATGCTTCCAGTATGAATGCCACAACAACTTGCATTACAATCTACACAGTATAACCATACCACGTACCATTAACATTAGTTACAGTACAAAACAACAAAGTTGGCAGGGCTACCAGCTCTAGGCCAACAACTGACATTTATCCTCTAACATTCGTTTTCCTGGAGAACAAATATTGCTAGAACTGAAGCCCTACTAGTCATCCATGAAACCATCTGTATAAGCCTTCTGGAAGTTAGCACCACTCACTAGAACGATATCTAAATATCGGTAATCAATATCACAAACCCAAATAATCTGAGTGTTGTCCACTAAGATACAGCTAATGCACTCTCCACTATCTTCAGACAACTTTCACGCAACAAGTCATATCACAATTAAGGTCTAACTACTACTACTAACAGCTGAGTATTCTTGCTTCAAGTTACTCTAACAGATCACGAACTTACAAATTAAACAGTAAAGGCCATCTTACCAGACTCTGCAAGAAACACTAAAATACTTACTCAGCACACCATTCTATCTGCCAGCAGCACTACAGTATATGATATGATGAAAGGAGGACCTATGTACATCCATGAGTTTGGCATTACATAGAAAAGCATGTTAAGCTGCTGCAGACAGCAGGAAACCACAGAAAGAGACAAAGGCTAATTAATGCCAATCATTCAAAACATCAAAAAAACAGCAAATATTAGATGCAATATGATCACCATTATTATCAGATAAAATGACATGAAGTATATTCTACTCCATTCAGATACAACACTTGCATAGCCCTCCTGAAAGTAACACAAACACGCAGCCATTACAAATACGGAAATAAAATGGAAAAATACAAAGCAAACAAAAATTTAATTCAATCATTAAAAATAAAAATTTGCAACAAATATCATTGTTTGTTAAGCACATATTGAAGAGAATGAGAGATGTAACACACCAGTAAATAACATTTTATTTTTACAAAACCATGTAATCTCATATTCAAACGACACAAGAGAAATAACGCACCATAATAATCCACCAGTTATTGACCACCGTCAGTTCAAACAGCGTCACTGAATCACAAACACAAATTCTCTATAATGTGGAGTTGAGTTATTTCTATGTTGTAAGCTTACATTGTTAGTAAGTAACTAAGTAGAGTCTGAAGCATGATGCATCCATGAGTTGGAGACAAAATGTGATCTGCAAAAATCTGGTACACCACCTACCAGGGACATGGCGGCTTGTCTCAACTACAATCTGCTGACGACAGAGCTGTTGCTGGGTTGACCAATTGTGGCTTTTGATGTACACACAAGAAACAAAAGAAGAAAATGAAGAAGTGACTTCAAGTGTCGTATCTGCCATTGGATGTGTCACTCACGCATTGGACCACAACAAATCCCACTCGTGATGACAAGACCCATCGCATCAATGGCTCAGTCCATGACAGTTTCACCATCATACTCAACATACAATTAGTCACCTTGGAGACTTAGACTTTCCACTTTCCAGGCAATCAACTACAATGGCACTGAAAACACAAACACCAAATAACTGCAAACAAACAAACATAAAAACTTAAACAATAAGTGACTAAAACATATCCCAAACTACACCAAAACTAAACAAAAGTCCAGTTTAAGTGCAGGTAAGAAAATCTGGAGAGAAAAATATGGACAGCGGGCTTCAGGTTCAGCTGGAGGAAGATGGAGATGGCAGTACAAGACACAGCTGGGTGGAGACAAGTGGTCTGCTGGGAGTGACAAGGCATGTCAAGTAAGTAAATGAAGTGGACCTACACTATAGCTTGCAGGGCCTACACTAGTGTGTCTCACCTCCACTGGCAAGAATGTTGTCAAATGTGTTGAGGTAATAGTATCCGTCCAACTTACTCACATTGTCATACGCATAGTACTGCTCCACACTCGTGTTTCTGACACAGCCATAATGCTGATAATGATAAACGTGTACAACACAGACTACCACTCAACCAGTGACCAGAGACTTCAACATTACAATTACTAGACTACATATAAAATGAGATAAATAATAAAAAAAACTTCTTTTTAGGATGACTACTGTAGACATCGATGACAATATAAGAAAGAGAGAGACAGTTTCCAATTTAAGACAGTGTTCACTTCACTTTAGTTTAAAAACAACAGAGCAAATGACAAACTTGCAGCAGTTTCTGAGCTGATAACGTGCAAAGAGTTCCATTCCGATGATTGCAAATGAGTAATACAGCAGCAGCATTGCAACGGCCAGACTGCATACACCACAAAACATGCAACCATGGAAACATATTTCCGTCAACAAACATGACATAGGATTGATCAAAACTACTAAGCCCGACAATATTTGCTCTCACAATGTCAATATTGATGTATATGTGATACTTAAACCTAACAAGAAGTCAAGAACTGGCTAACACCCTGCTAATACAACAATTATTAAAGGGAGAAATATAACATAAACTGAACAAGTGAAACGCTGGATATGCTTATAATATTTACCTGACCATTCGTGAGAACAGAATAAACAAAGTGCCAAAGACATCACGAAACCTTCTCTTCAGTTTGAATAATCTGTATCACATTAGCAGAAGACAGAAAATGAAGTTGTAAAGTGCCTAATGAAATAAAAAAATAGTTATCTACAGCTATACAATACAAAAATGAAAGAATTAGTAACTAACTCAAGATTTTTCATTTATTTTAAAATGCTGGTGTTGTACAAAATAGTACAGAAAATATTAACAATACTGCAAATTCAATGAAAGATTATGGAAATGAAAACAAGAGCACATGCACAAGCAATGACAATGAACAATATCAATAATAATAATAATCAATGTGTATCAATGACAACAATAGATACAAGCATTTGCAATGCTCCTAAAACCCGCACAAGTCTGGGTGATCGATCCTTCACCATTGCTATGCTAGTGATTGGCATTTGTAATAAAAAAATTATAAGTTAAGATGCACCTTAATGTAAGTCGCAGTCTTAAAACTGTGGGAAGAATAGCTACGACTTATATACCAAAACATATCAAAATAGATGCACATACCGCAGCACACGGAGTGGTCTTACGAGGGCAATGACATGAAAGTCACTTCTGACAAGCTGAAGTATTAGTCCTACTGATGATACCGTGGCCACGATAAAGTCGAAGCTTCGCACACAAACACAGCTTACCAAGTTACCACCACAAACACAAGACAGTTCTGATTGTGGATAAATACACCGATAATTTCAAATATCTTTGAAATATCAACAATTTCTTCTCTTTTCGGGTCAAAGCTCCCTAACCGTTCTATTTCCGTCTGAATAGTGATGGGCCTATTCTACAGTTTTGGTGGCGTCTAATTCCGCATCTATCATGCGCATGTAGGACTGTCTACTGGTGTCAGCAATACTGCGGTTAAGTTTTAACATATATAAAGCTGAAAATATGAACGGCATCGTAACAGCTTTACACTGATGCAGACCTTTCCTCTCTATCTGCTCTCTTATGATTCAGAATATTACAAACATTTTAACGACTTCATTTCAAGTAATTATTCTATCTATCAATTCATGGCTATAAGTCACAGCCCTCAAAACAGTAATATAGATCTGTCACACAGGAAGAAGCAAAATCATATATCAAACTGTCTTACATGTTCCAGCCCGAAGAAAAGTACTTGGATGGTCCAACACCACAGATTTTCATTACAGCTTCAATGACATAGACTGCAACAAAACACACAAGTTACAAGCACATTACACAACCGCATCCACTGATCTGCACTCACTGTTCTCCAAAGCTGTGTGTCATCTCAAGGCAGGTCAACACATTCTCGCCAAGACATTCTCCATCAGCAGCATCAATTTTTTATGTTCCACAAATTCAAACCACTTTAGTGATGCACTGAACCTGGCCTCAAAGCCGGCCTCAGCACTGGCTATGGGTTACAATAAAGCTAGCTAATGCTTCAGCTGCTGAGAGAGCAGAGCAGAGAGAACCACTCACCAAACTGACTGTTGACAATCCCAGCACACACCTATACAGAGTTCTTACTTTCCTTTCTCTCTCAATAAATGTGCATATGGTACAACTCATTTCAGTACCATATAATTTCATCTTGTGACATTAAGCACATAACATCTGCCAACCATCAATGTTATTGATATCATTATTGTGGTTCCTACTGCACTATGAATGGTATAAAACAAGCAAATACATCATAGTTGGGTTTGACATCCCCTTGACACAGTATATCAAGACAAACATAAGTTAAAAAAGTTACATACTGACAACGAAGAAAACTGAACACCACAGAAAACGCTGTTCCTCAACATCCCAGCTGAAGTTTACATCTGGATTACTGGATTTCAGTACTGCACAGACAATCACGCAACTACCTTTAGACAGTAAAAACCTAATACTGTATTTAGCACTTAGCAGTTCGCTTGAATGTGAAGACTGAAGAGCAATCAATACAACGACATTCAAAGGCAAATCATTAGAGCGATCGTGCATAAATGTATGCAACATGAACACAAAGTCTGAACATGCCTGAAATTCGTATGACATCAATAATGATCCAGATGAAATTTACTGATATAACGACATCTGCAACCAAATAATCACAACATCACAACTAGAATGCATACAATAATGATTCAGTAAGTAATAGAAAGGCTTAACATCTCACTCGAATGGGCCATTTCAGAGATGATCTACCCAATAAATTTCTCCACTGGTACAAATTAAATCTAACTGTAACGAAACTGAAACATAAAAAACCTAGATGGCAGTTTAAAAACTATTAATATACACCAAACTGTAACTAATCAAACTAAAATTTGCCCTGGATGTCTTTTACACCATAAGGCATGAAACAGATCCAACATAACCTACAGCACCCAGGGCTACATAACTATTCAAAACACTTTAATTTGATAAGAAACTTTTACCAGCTGCAATGTATGCAATACATACAAATAAAGAAGTCGAACCACTTAGCGGACACAACTCTATACAAGCCTGCAAATACAACATCAAATAACTGAATAAAATGAAACCCAACACCAAAGTAATTTGGCAAAAGCTGCACAAATGCACCACACACAGTTGAGCTGTGTGACAGACAGACTGACGGACAGACACCACGAGCATTGGTAACAATAGTCTGCATCTCATGCATTCGATGCAGCCTAAAATACTACAGCAAAGCAAGTTAAAAACTTACCACCACAACTGTAAACTGCAAAATGTAAAACAAAAGTATGAACAAGACAGCTCTGCAGGCATCAAATAAAGCAGTGAAGTGCCTCAGATTCAGATTACCACGAATGTGCACACATTACAAATTTATTTCAGTATTATTACTAATGAACACTTTGCTACACATACGATTAAAGGCACTGCAAACATTTCCTTGCAGAACTGAACAGCTAACATGCAAATGATGACACTGAAAGAGTTCAGCTGTTTGACACTCATGAGTATCCAGTTGGGTGGCAGTCAACTCGTCCCAGGTCAACTCGGCCCCATGCAAATTCCTTCCCAAGGTTAGGGCTAAGGTTAGTGTTAAGGTTAGGATAAAAGTAAGGGTTAGAGTTAAGATTAGCGTTAAGTTTATGGATAAATCTTAGGGCTAATGCCTGGGTTAAGTTTGCCTTGGGGCCGAGTTGAGTGTAAACTATCCCGTATATTCAGTACTGCACAAGTCCAACAGTGTTCTAAAGTCATTCAAAGTCGGAGACACTGCCATCGAGGTGCGAGATAACTGGCAAATGACCATAAAATGGTAAACTATGCGTGCCACTACATACCAGAACATGTTTGATGAAATGGAGATGGCAAGCTTTCGAACCAATGCTCCAATGAAACAGGCTACAAATGAAAACAGTTCAAATCAACTATACCATATTAGTACTTAGCTGTGTGACTAAAGAATGATAATATCAAACTACGATCCTCAAACTGAGAGAACTCATACTTGAAACAACCTATTATGTTGTCATGTAGGATGTAAAAATCTACTTGCTCACTTACCTACCTCTCCTGTATTGAAACAGTGAAAGACACAACATAAACAGTGCCACTGTATAACGTAAAGTTAACTAAATACGTTTAAAAAGTAACACAAATCCATTACCTTCCACTTGAGTGAAATAACATCATAGACAGATGCAAATTCATCCTCAGAAAGAGTTCCAGTTTTACTGACGTTGAGCAGCTTGAATACCAAATACACGTCTCGGCGACCTGTGGCAAACAAACAGCTGAGCTGTCGTTTTGAATACAAATTATCAACAAAATCACAAATATTTTCACTTCCAAAAAGTAAAAGCCAAGTACTTACGAAGTCTTGAGCGGAAATACTTCATGCATCCCACAAAATGTTTAACAGAAACAGCATCGGGACTCTGTACAAGCAGAATATATTGAAACTAGCTTAATACATGTAAATAAATAGAAAACACAATAGGAAAACAATTTTAAAACGGCTGCTATAATAAAATAGCCAAATTTCTCACCTCATCAAATATTAGTAATTAGTAACCTATAAAAAGAAACAAGAATATGCTAATTAAAATTGAGTAAGTAATATATATAAAAAAATTACAAATACGCTCTATCCACTATTATTCTGAAAAGAACGAGTCATGCACATGTCTTGGCAGAAAATTAAAAATCATAAACAACCTGGAGAAAATGTCCAATGACCATAAGTATAATAGTGACCAATATTTGTTGCAATTTCAGTTTAATTAACCTGCTGTACATGAATCTAAACACCATGTTGTTTGCATCCATCATTATTGTATTATCGGTCACTCTTGTATCAGTTTTCCTCCGTTTTAACTCTTCCACCTAAATACTCTACACTGTTTGTGTATTAAAGCAGTGCATAATTTATTTATCAAGAAACAAAAAGTCCCGGCATCCTCCTCACAACATGAGTTATGTTTTTGCCAATTTCCACATTTATACTATTTTTGGTTTCTGAGGTAGCGTGTGGAGAATAATTAGCTCATTTTTGTTGTTTTTGGATATTTTTGGCAGTTTTTTGCCAATTTCGCCACAATTAAATTTTTCCCCTCGTATGACATTCTTAGGATTTTTTTGGAGAAAAACCAGTCACCCACCCAGACACCCAGCTTAGCCACCGTTGAACACTCAGTAGAGCATTGAGGAATAGCAGTCTTCTGACAGCATGTCAATGCACTGAACCATAACTGTACCACATCATATTACTACAATTAATATCACTCAGAAATACACATTACTTCGATGCATAAATTATACTTGACACTTCATGTGTAGCAACATACATTAATTACCTGACTAGTGACAAGGAGTTTGAAAGCTGAGCGGCAAGCTTCACGTTGATGTAATAGCAATTTCTTCAGCTTTTCCTTCTCCATCATTAGAAATGCACTGTAGATGACTGCTAAGAACTGCACACACACATTGCAGCAACCAGCTGTCATCTCAAGTACAAAGTGTAAATCTAACAGACAATACTGCCTTCTAAAATATGGTGAATGGCAGGACTACCCACATTATGTTTTTACAGCCATGACCTTGACCCGATGACCTGATATATGAACTCAAGGACTTAGCCACGAAGATGTACCCTTAAAATGAACGTTCTAGCTCAAGGATTTCGCAAGTCATCATACGACAAACAGATGCCATGAAAACTACACCGTGTTCCCAAAATGCCCACCTTTTTACTTCACTGTAGTTTTTACAAAAGCTGACAGATTTTTACAATATTTGACATACAGCATACTAAAGTAACTTGCGACATAACAAATACTGATTTGTCCATGCCACCTGCATACTGTTGCTACACAACCCGGGAAAGGACTTTATTAACGAAAGTTCAACACTGCCATTGTGCATACTAAAAACATCCAGTTTTTCCACACAGTTATTGTCCAGCAGTAAGCTCCTCTTTCATCCACACAGGCTTAATTAGAAGTCGCAAGGCTGGACCAGTAAAGTTAAAAGCTTTGCACTGCAGTAATTCATTGTCTGACGTGCATGGTGTGAGCACACTGCCTTGCAAAAAAATGGCAGCATCGTGGCAATGGCACAAATGGGTTACAGCATCTCTTGCATCAGCACAACATCATAATAATACGCAACAGTACAAATCTTTCATAGGTCGGATTTTATTGTCAACTTTTAAAGTCATTTTAACAGCTTTATTGGTGCATAAAATCGACCAAAATAATCACAAAAATGAAAATTAATATTTCCCAAGGTAGTGTAGCAACAGTACAAAGGTGAGGTAGACATATCAATAAATATCATGCTGCAAAATACTTCACTTTACCGTGTGCCAAATATTATAGAAATCAGTTGACATTTGTAGAAACTACAGTAAAATAAAACAGGTGAGCATTTTGGAGGACACAGTGTATATACCATGTTGCGACATGGGTGGTCAACAAATATTTTCATTTCCTACATAGTCCCACCAAAAAATTGCGATCTTGTGCAGTGTGATGTTTTTGCAATTTCAAAGTTTTTGTACGAGCGCACGCTGCACACGTTTAAAGCATTTTTTTGCGAATGAGCACAATTTTTGTGCAAGTTGGGCTACTTTTGTAGGTCTTGAGCCATGTCAGTGCGGCATGCGAGGCCGACGATGCAGTGACGCCGGTGACAAGCACTATATAGCATAGGCGAAGTGCTGCGGGTTACGTAATTACCTAATAAGGAGGGAAGTAGTGGTTGTCAGATCAAAGGCTTCAGGTAAAGAGTCCTATAGGCCTAATAGGCATATACACATCATGTAAAATTAATCGTATTTGTAGTTCTTAGTAAGCCACTGAAAAGTACTGAGTCTGACAATAGGCTACGACACCATCTAGGCCCCTACAGGCCTAGCATCAGTTCAAGAACAGGCAAGAAATTTCCATTCATAAACTTGTAATTCAACAGTTTCAAATATTTTACTAAATCAAATTAATAAATGACTTATTCATCTAGACCAAAGTGCAGTAATAGACAAAAACACTTTTCTTTTATTGTATCTTGTTACCTAATCAAAATCCTGGCCAAATTTGTGCGCCACAACCATAAAACATGCATGCAACTGTGGCACAATTTTCGTCAATTTTAGTGCAATTTTCCTATAAATTTTTGCGTGATTCTTCAAATTTTGCTGTGTGATTTTCTGGTGGAACTACATACAGAGTACCAGAATTCACAACAAATGATTCAAATATGTCCCATCAGAGCTCATGTTGTCTACTGGAGGTAAAGTGCAAAAAAACACTTGACGACTTACGAGCTTCATAAAGAGAAAAATCTGGAGGCTGATATATACGATGAAGAACAGAGACGTCCACCGACTGCTCTTATAAGCAGGCATCATCACGTCGGGAAAACTACACACACCAGTCACACAGCCAGAAACAGTAAACAAGTGAAACCGGACAGTCATATGCTAAATACAGACAAAAATGGGATGGCAAATCTTAACTAATTCATACCACTTTTCAATTAATCTAATCGTGAACAAATGTAGCATGCACTCACAGCAGAGCTGCTTATGTCACCTCAAAATCAGTCACAATCTGACAGTTTAAGTTAGACAGAGACTGGCATATTTTTGCGGACCACAGTAACACTAAAGAAATGCTAATGTTTCATGGAGATAACAAGCCACAGAACGAACACATCTTTACTATCATACATTAGAGACAAACATGCGTGCAGCACATAATAGTAAAGGTATACGGTAAAGAAGGGTATAAGCAGTCTGTGAACTTCACCTCACTGCTACGGGAAATCACATACCATATGGGATCACAGTGTTACCTACCACCTGACAGAGGTGACTTTCCTGCTTTTACATTTGCTGAAGCTGGTACTCGATTTAACGACCCCGAAGGGATGCAAGGCTGAGTTGACTTTGGTGGTGGTTACACCCCAAGACAGTCAGCAAGATACCTCAGGAAAAATAACCGGCAGTGCCGTGACCAGGATTTGAACCCATGACTGCGAGTCGCAAGTCCGACATCCTAACCACTACACCACTGAGCCACCAAAGTACACCACTGTCTTCAGCTGAGAGGAGTACGAACACAGTAAAAGTAAAGGTAAAGGTGCAGACACTTAATATAGCACCCCTTAATGGGAAACACACCTCAGAAGTGCTGAGGTACACCCACGCATTAACCTGTGAATGGTATGAACCATGCCTTAGCCTTCCCAGCTAAAGACAGTCCTTTTTTACCCACCCCAGGAAGATGGAAGGCTAAGTCAACGTATCTGGATTGGTTACATACGTGGACAATTTATCTGTCTGAAAACAGTAACCCATCCAAGTACTAATCAGGCCCGGCGTTGATTAACTTCGTTGATAAGACCATTGACCTCTAACCACTACACCATGCTGCTAACAGTATGATTATCCAGTAAAACAAAAGCCACAAATACAAACACATCCAAAATAAAAATACAATGCAGCGTACTTGGCTGATGTCAGCAAAACAAAAAGACTAATGAAGCTGTTCACAAAATCCTTGAAATACTGAGCAGCGGTAACCTGTATGCACACGTGCACACACACTGTCATTTATTTATTATAATTTATTCAATAATTCACGAACAAATCATTAGATGATGTCAAAATTTCTACTGTCCTCGAACAACACAACATGAAAATTTTGAATAACTGGAATGTATAGATTACAGCGACAGTGTTAGAAATTTCACTGCTAAAGAAGTTAGTAGCTAAATAGAACTTACATCTATGGACAAGTATGAAAACAAGTAAAACCCTGCAACAGTAACACCACAAATTTTGTCATGAATTTTCAACTCACACAAATTTTAAAGCAGCTAAAAAACTAACAATATGCAAAATAAATAAAGCATATTCTACTGTAAAAAGTACATTTCCAGCAGTTTCACTGAGGCCAGACACCAACTTATACTGAAGGACCACAAACAAGGGTCTAGTATAGCTTTCGCTTGTACTCATTTCACATACCTGGCTAAAGTAATCAGATGTGCTGTCATGCAAGTTTGATATTTTCACTAAACATGCAACTGATGAATCACATTAAACTACAGTATTAGGTCATCACCATCATATGACAGTACACTGTAGCACATGTAAACTATGCCAACATGGAATTCTAATATCTCAACAATAAAAAAAAACAATTTTGTTCTCAGAACAATAATTCAGGGCATATAAAACTGCAGTCATCACCAATAGATTTTGTCATTAAACAGGGTGTTTAGTTGCAACATTACTTTCACAACCAACATTTGTTAGGCTAAATCTTGCTTCTGACAGGCAAATTCGCAAAACTAGTGTCAATAAAGCAATATATGAGAA
>Ga0126335_1001969_pt1 | contig 11994 bp, 7 predicted proteins | sample OlaspJWI45metaG_FD_108409 | JGI IMG/M metagenome (GOLD analysis project Ga0126335, IMG submission 108409) | Marine gutless worms symbiont microbial communities from Oahu, Hawaii - Olavius sp. 1 OAHU.JWI-45 metaG | ecosystem: Host-associated > Annelida > Digestive system > Unclassified | place...
AATGTGAATAGCTTACAGAGAACAACTGACAATGCAGGATGACTATACATCACATGTTCGGCAGTTAACCCATCCAAATCCGCAGCTTTGCCGAGTTGGAGACCAGAAATTACTGTACTGACTCGTTCTGTATTAAACTCATGCTCAACAGTCAGAGGCAATACCCGCAATAATTATGACGCAAGTTCAAGTACTCATCCTGCAATAATTTAGCCCGGTCTGCATTATTGAAAGTGTACGCTGTGCAGAAGTGCGTAGCAAATTTCTCCACAATAGAATCAGTGTCGACACAATGTTCAACTTCTAAACATTTATTGACAACCTCGAAGTTGGTACGCCAACACCTCCAAAATTTCGTTCCATTTTTACGCAGTAGGGCATCATCGTTTGTGTACGAAACACTTTATAACTGCTGAAAATCCCGTATTGATTTTCTATACTGTGCACGCGTTCGCTGGCGTTTGTCGGCAATGGGGCCAGAATGGGGTTTACCTGCCGCCCTCCAAGCTCTATTTGCTTCGACAGAGGCCTGCTTGAACAAACTAAGTTCTTCATTCCACCAGAACTTGTAAAAAAATTTTACTACGCCTGTGTATAAACTGTTTTTCACCGTAAATTAGTATTGAAACTATACGATTATATACATTATCGATACAACAGTGACCATCAGAAATCATTAAATCTAATTCTGAAATAAGTGGAACCAGATTATCACGAGTGTAACCATAATATGCAACACGATCCCCCTTATCCCAGCGTGGATACTGCTGTAGAGGGGGAGACTTACTACATGTGGAATTACTTCCACTTCTGCTAACAGAATACAGACACGAGGCAACCAAAGGCAAATGATCTGAAAAATTAATATCTGGATCTAATACTGCAAAGTCATTTACAAGGGTAGTTGTAGAGGCCAATAATTAATCAATATAACTCTGCTGACCCATAGCGGAGTTAAAGTAAGTATAAGGCGTAAGTCTAGGAAATAGCTGATAACGGTTTATTTCCTTTTATAACACGAATGCTGGATTGCACAAAGAAGATTTATGACAATGAACTAGTAGGCCTACTACATGTAGGCCTACAGTATGTCGGTGTCGACTTAGCCCCAATCTCGCCGCAAGCTACGCCTCTATCGAAAGTTGATTTTTGACTTTAGTGAACCTGTGAACTGTCAGTTCGTTTACTTCGGCGTTAGATAAAATCGACCTCGATGTCAGTCGCAGGTGCGTGAAGCGGCCGTGAGGTCGTTGTTGACAGCCCTTGCATGGGGGTCCGCTGCGCCGCCCGCCACCAACGATGATACCGTCGGGTGGCAGTTCAGTCCGTGTATGTAAGAACGCCGCCAATCGACGCCGCTGGGAAATCAAACCAGCGTGTCATTGCACGCACCGCATGTGTCGAGATTTAGCCAGATTTCCGCTTCTCGCTCACCCCGTGCCACCCGCAGCCTGTAAACTGCCACCCTGCACGCCGAGGAGCCCACCGGCGTTGAGCAAACAACGGTCAGTTACGAAACTCAATACACTTGGGTCTAGTTCTGCGTCACATAGGCCTACAGTCGACCAACCACAGCCATGTCTGAGGTGTGACACCGGCCGTCGGTCGGTCTGTCGTCGAGGAGTCATTCATTCACTATGCAGAACGTGGGAGTAGGGCTGTAGAAGAACAGCGTTTCATGTCGCGCAGGAGACGAGTGAATTGACCAATGCATACAGTGCACTGAAGATTTCTAGGTAATCAGGCGATATTGGAATAAGATACTTAGACACTCGCTGTAGCTGATAACCGTGCATGTATTGTCTCACGGCCCGCAACTGCTGACGCTTTGACGCCTTCGCACAGATCACAATGAAAAGCCACTTTTATCACTTTAACAGCCGAGATAAACAGACATGATGGCGTGCGATACAGCAGAAAATGATTAGTTTTGTGCAAACACTTACCGGTAACATCAACGAGAATATAATAAAATAATTCAAGAAAACTACCGGCAATGACAGTCACAGAAACGAGAAATTGTTTTTTTCAAGATAGCAGACAAGCGCACAAGATATCACAAGATTGCTTAAATTACTTTAAGAATTCACGGCTTGTAGCGCAGCTTTCACTCGCGCGAAATTGTTGGCATGGAATCAAATAGGATAAATTGTTGCAGAGATAGCTAAGTACTGCTGTAACTGATAATTGCCACGGCGCAGTAATGACCATGCTACTCAGAGTGTTTTAAAGGCTTCCTCGAAAACATGCAATACACAAATGAATAGATGGCCAATGGAACTGCGCGGCAACCTATAAGAGTTTAGTGATTCGACGACAGTTATTGTTTGCTTGTGACGAGCAGTGGACATGGACGATCCAATTAGATGACTGACGTGCATTCGTCATCGTTATCATCATTATTGTTTGCCTCCTTCGTCGCTTGCTGCTTATTGCCTAGTCAGTGTCGCTATCTCGGCCAGCCAGCCATAGGCTTCAGCCTGCAGCGTCGTCTTACAAGACTCCGAGGCACTAAGATATATAGTGTCTACAGTTTTTTGTGTTTTTCATTCAGTGTGATGAATGTCTAAGTGTAATGTTGTAATATATGACTAAAATCGGATTTAGTGTAAACCACGAAAAAGGACGTACGTAGAGTTTAACAAAATATCATTGTTGTTGCATTTTTCACTTATTTATTTCTGCATTTTTATATTTTCATAGCTTTTAAATCACAATGTGGGTTGGCTCAAAACTTTTATCCGTAATCTTTACTATCGTCTGTCGAAAACGACCTGTAAACATGAGATCAGCAGCTGTACTGCATGACACGTATGGTGCCGTCAGCCACGCGACACTGGCAGCTAATACCTTTACACGTGAATGACTGAGTCGTAGGCTAATGGACACAATGCAGATTTGCAGACGGAAATATAAGGTGACGCACTCGTATTTTCTTCGGAACTTTCGACGAAAATGACACGAATGCGTCACCTTATATTTGCATCTGCGTGACTGGAAACGCACAAATAATATAGTGTAATGCGTCCTCGAAATCTATTCTACTCAGTGCCTGTTAGCGTGATTTGATCGCATAGGCCTATAAAGTAAGCATTAGGTCCATGGGCGTGGTAGTATCAGGATACGTCACAATATTTATCGTAAATCATAACTGAACATGTGAAGCTGGATGAGTGTTGCTGGGGTAAGAACAAAGCCCCAGTGGCTTACTTGAATTCCGTTATACTTGGTAGACTGCAAAACATCTACAGTTAACATGAACAGTTAAAAGTGAGCACACACATTACACGGAGGTACCGCATATAGAGTTTAAGCAACACCAGCATCGGCAACAAAGTCATTCGTTTAAATCTGTTGGTGTCGTCGCAAGTAAAACAGATATATAAGATACTAGCCATTCTGCAAGCCAGACAGTTGATTCTCCTTGACCGGCGTCAACTCAGTCGCCTGCTGGCTTGTCATATTTGATGCTCATAAATTTGACATTCTACGAAAGCGCAAGTTCTTATTGTACTGCATTCAATTCCGCTCGTCATAGGCTGTCATTTCCCACACTAACCGTTGTGGTGTTTTACTTTCTTTGGTTAGTTTATTATACTTATATGTTCAAGTCATCTTATCTTATATACTGTCACGTCTGTGGCCGACAATGCACCGCATGGATCGGTCTCTTCGCCCACATGAGGACTCACAGTAACTTGTACAAGACCGGAGCTCATACGTCGTCCCGACGGGAGACTCCATCACACGTAGTTACGGTCTATGATAATGTTATTATGTCTGAGGCTCTGGCTGGCAGAAGAAGTGTGGCCATTGGTATGAAATGATTCAGAGACGTTGACAATGACGACATTTGCTATGGTCATTGTCTTTGCCACCATCTTGTAGGAATGTAATATTTGTTTTCCTTACTCTTAAGCCGCTTTCGTAACCAACAAAATGGCGCGCATATCCGCGATCATAGATTTGGTAAATTAAGTGGCGTCACGTCAGTGCACTTTTTGTGTACGTGACAGAGGTGTTTTGTACGTCGGAGACGTTTCGAGCCGCGTGTCAACCTGGCTACGTCGTCATCATTCGCCGAGCTCTGTACGGTCGGCTGACGGCAGGCCGCTGCATCACGTCGGAGTACGCTCACGCTCTCGGTTGTTACGCCGACGTGACGGCACACGTGGAGGATGCCTGCAGTGCCGCCGCCTGGCGTCAGAACTGCTCACTACTCGTCGCTACCGTCGACGCCATTGCTCAGCCGTGCGGCAAAGACTTCAAGTCGTACCTCGACATTGACCACGACTGCGTCGCCGGTATATGACTATGAATCTTACTGCAGTAGAGATGAGCGGGGATTTTTTTCAATCCCACTCCCTCCCATTTCCAATGCTTCAGTACAATTCCCATTCCCGCTGCCAGTTTCATACTACCGGTACAGTATTTCATCGCACCTGTTGAAGCTATCCAATGTAACACATACCCGTTAGCTTAGGCCTATTTTTTGATTTCATAGATGTCACGCGATAATTTTTTCCATAAATGAGGCAACTTTTCTCAAATGCAGGTCTTGCTCGCAATAGTAATGCGTAGATTCATTAGCTGTGAGAAAAGTAAAAATGGGAACATGGAAAAATGTCGCTTTCATTCCCTCTCATTCCCAGCAAGCTATTCCCATCCTTCCTATTGCCCTAAAATTAGAGTGGCAATTCCCATCCCATAGGATCCCGACGATACCCACCAGACACACGGGAATCCCAAGTTCCCAGTGTAGAGTAGGGCCATTCTCATTTCGTATGTACTAGCTATCGAAATTTATGTAGTAAGCCCAATGGCATATAACGTTTTATTGAATGATCGATACAGTGATCGATACATGTAAGTAAAGTAAGTAAGTAAGTAAGTACATCAAAGCGCCCTCAGAGCAATCGGTCACTACACGTGCCGCGTTCATCAGCTAAGTAAATGCATTTTCACGCAGTAACTATGAACCGTAATCTTAATTCTGTAGATTCTACTAATGTATATCATCGCCATACAACTTTTCGTATTTTCTGTGTCTTTCTGTAGTTCCAGAGAAAGATTTTACTGGTGATACAGAGCAATGAATCTTTCTGGCCTATTTTCAAATCCAGTAACTAAACAACTGATCATAGAAACCCATTAATTTGCATGGCTATAAGCTGAAACCTATTCACTACGTGTATGTAAGTGTGGGGCCCGTAGTTCAGCGAGATGTTATAGAAATTCTATGTGTGCCTGTCCGTAGCGTCGTTCAGTGATGACTGCACCCACGGCAACGAGACAGTATTGTCGTCATCAGAGGGTTACCTGGCCATGTTCCCTCGACCGCCGCCCGCAGGTCCTGCAAGCGACGGCGAGGCGACGCCGGCAGTCAGCTGTCCGTGGATACTAACCACGGAGTCTGGACGTAGGTTCAACCTGACGTGGAGACTGGCGTCGACGACGTCGTTTGGCGCCACCAACTCGCTCTACGACGGTATATCTTTGTGGCTTTGTCGAAAAATACAAAAGTAAAAAAATGATCGATTTGTTGCAAGTTTGCGAGTGTGATTGCAAAATGTTTAGAAAGCTTATTTTTAGAAACAGTGTTTAGTCATTTACGGGTGTGCGTTCTTCGTAGGCCCCGTAGGATCTCGAAGTCTAACTATAAGTCAGACTGCTAAGTGACTATCGGTGTAACGGGTGATATGTTCCCCCTGAATCCTAGGACTGTATGGCGCTCTGTAAATTCGTTTTTAATTTTTAAAAAATTTTAACTTTTAAGTTTTATGTACTGAAGGAAACGAAGACGCGCTGTCAGACTGGACTGAACTTGTGTCCGCCGGCCGCAGTGACGTGGCCGTATGTACTGCGACGTGGAAGATTGTCGACGTCTTGAGCGGCGACGAGTCGACGTACGCCGCGTGTCAGTCGGCGTCAGTGCGTCCTCAGCCCGACAGAACCTACTACTCATCATCTAACCGTCTGGCCGTTTACTTCATCGGCCAGATGTCGTCCGGCGCTGTACAGTCAACGACCCCCGCATCCACTGCCCAAGACCACCAGCAGCAGCAGCAGCAGAAACGCAGTGACAGGGCTGAAGATGTTCCTCTTCAGTTACTACATTTCACTGGTCAGTCAATCAGATTGCTATCGCCGGTGTTGACGTCAGATGGCGGATCTAAATAACCTTGCTCTGACGGCTGTCACGCATATGAGCATGCAAGAACTTAGTCTTCTATCAGCAATGACATTTGGCCTCAATTCGTCATAAATTTGCTAGTTTATGAAAATATAAGTTTCTGCTGTGCTTTATAATGTTCTTTCAATTCCATTCGTTTATAGGCTGTCATTACTCTGCGGTGTTTCCTCTATCTGATCAATTTCTTATATCGGTAGGCCTACATATGCAGGCTACCTAAAACAAATATAGTTCCACAATAATTTCATAATCACAGTCTGCGTGAATAGATTTTTCTAAGTCACCACAATAGGCACAAATAACTACACAGTGACGTTATAATTGACGTCAACATCTATTAATAGTCTTTAGTCTTTACGTCACCCTACATCGTCGATCGAAGGCAGGATGCATTCGGCACCCTGCAGGCTGAGCCATGCAATCGCAGGGTCCTCGACCCCACACAGCGGCAGCGCTGACTTGCAGTGCGCAGCTGATTGGATTCTGCAGCAGTAGCAGATACGCGTCATTGATTTCATTTTATGTCGTACTACGCTCTACTTTACTGTAGCCTGCTGTACTGTACTGTATGCGTTGACAGTGATCGGATGTTCGGAGATCACTCCGCCAGACGGCGCGTTCGTGTCACGCCATCTTGACAGCGCCGCCATCATCTGTAACCAATCAGCTGAGACGTTCTACATCACTTGTCGAGAGGGTCAGTGGTCCGGGCACGTCGGCAACTGTACCTCACCAGGTGCGACAACGTTGACAGAACGTCTAAATAGAAAACAGCAGTCGTATACCAGCAATGTCACCTGCCTCTCATCCTGTGGAATGCATCGTCGCCTGAGTCCGGAGAGTGAATATGACATGTTCATCAAGAAGTTACACCCAAACGTTTAACCAAATTTGTGACAGAAGTACATAGGCCTACATATAAATAACTGGTCCAACTTAATGCAGTGGAGTCGAGTCGAACTTGCCACCTATGAATCGCAAGTCCGTCGCCCTACGTCGCATAATGCTGCCACGTAACAAAATATCCTTCTGGTAGAATTTTATGCCGGATTTTTTAACAGGCTAAAAGTTATCGCAATAGTTACTGGAGCTTGAGAATCCAAAGAAACGCTGTACTTTGCGCCAGCCTGATCCAAGGTAGAACCTCGGGTTTCAAGGCTTTTACGCAATCTGAAATCATACTGTCGGATTTTCTTCTAGTTGTAGAATGAGTTCTTTTGCGACATGTTTTGTGCTAAGAATACCCTTTCATTCGTAAAAAGTGGCATAGTTTGTGAAATTATTATTAGCCTACTTTAACTATATTAAGTGAAAATGAAACTAGAAAAACAACAACTGGAATAAAACTAAACCGTTGTTTGTAGCTAGCAAAGAACCTGCAACAATAAGACCGACAGCGTTATCACGATTGCAGCTTCGATTCGAGAACGGTTAGCGACAGTTTAATTGTATTTATGGTACTTTATTTAAGTGTTGTTGTCGACTTTTTACACTGATCGTCACAGCCACGTAGAAACTGTTGAGAAGAAAAAGAGTACAGTCTTCCTGTTCATTGATAACTTCAAAACGCTGTACGCCACAAGGTTCTATATGTGTCTCAAATCTTGATTTGTTGTCCTCTGCTGTTAAGCATTTTCGTCTGGGCATAGGGTTACAGCTCGAATTGACAGCCACAGAGACGCGACTGAGAATAGGCCTATTAGCATCCCGCACGCGTGGGTCGCAACAATAAAGTGTTGATTAAGCTGCATGACATCGGTTTGTAGGCGTGCTCGTCGCCGTATTGGTCGGTATAACTCTCGGCACCATTACTGGAGCTGTGCTACTCTGTATCGTGTTTCAGCTAAACAAAAGGTAAGACACGTTCGACTGCTGTGGCAGAATAGTTCAGAGCTGCTTTCTGTCAGTTGTTAGCTGCTTGATAATCTGCCGTTAATTTTTAGAAGACACGTGGAGGTCAACGGCTAGTAACTATTATAATGCAATAAAGTTACTGACACACTTGCAGTCACACGAGACACAGTTCTATGTGGCCCATTCAGTCTTATAAACTCGTTGTATATCTATAGTGTTAGAACGGAGTGGTTTAAAGACACTCTGTCGGTTGTCATATAAAACACACGCAGTCAGAATCTTGAGAAGAACGACGGAATCAGTAACCATCAAACAAGCCGCGCATGGGCATGTGACGCTCAGCTGGCCTGAGTAGATCAATGGGGCGTCAGTTTGTGATCAGAGTGTGTCAGTTGGTCTGTGCGTACAAGGTTACAAGTCTATGTCCACCGGTTACGATTTCCAGCGCCCTCTTTCACGGACAGACACTCAGACACACAGACGCGGTTTGAACAGCCCATATGATCAGCTCAGCTAGGTTGTAGCCAGCTGAGCCAAAAATGGACTATTATATGTTATGAAATTATTGCTACTGCGCTCAAAACGGTTAAATAATAATCCGTTTGATGCGCTGTTCAGTTCTCACACGCGGAAGCGTTCACGTCGAAAGACGACGGCGACGCGCGAGCCTTATGTCCCCGTCATTCACGATGACGTCATCAAGTCGGTGCGTCAGGCACGCAGTCGTCACGATGACATCATTTACCCGTCGCTTCTCGTCGACGACTGCGCACGCGCGGCCGGATGTCGAGACTGCGTCTGCGTGTCGGGCGACTCGTTGTGCGACCGGCAAGCTGGCGAGGACGGAACGCTGGCGGGCGACGTCAGCGTCCGACGACAGCGACAACGCCGCCGACCGCCGACTCAACTGTCCTACTGTGCCGCCGGCGACTGCTCATGCGCTCGGCGCTCGTCGTCGTCAGCGCAACGCAAGTTTACGTCCGCTACGCCGCGTTTTCCAACTCCGCCACCGCCGCCGCCGCCGCCGCCGTCTACAAGCCGGGCACGAACACTAGAGACGCGGGCGGCGTGCCGCGGAGGCGTTACGACGACGACCCCACACGACATAATTCTACCCGCGACGATCACGACGACTTCGTTTGACAACGATTTACTGCTACAGGCGCCGTCTACCGTCGACTCACGGATCAGTTGTACGCCGACAGGTGGCGCTTCGTACGAAACCTTTGACGTGACCAACCAATAGTACTGTTACTGTTACTGTTACAAAACGACTACTACAACGACCTCGGAAACAGAAACATTTTTGTTTACTGTTTCTATCAGAACGTAACGGTGTCATGCTCAAATAAAGATGTTTCGTAGACTACGGTATATCATATCTACACACACAGACGCACACACGGTAAACTATTGTTTTAAAGGGTTCATATGTTCTCCTTGTGTAGTTTATTGCCAGTTACAAATTATGATGTACCAGTGTTCACAAAATGTAACAATTAAAATATTAATATTATTATTTTTTAAAATTTTAATATTATTATTATTGCAAAATCCGAATATCCTTCGTGAAATCAGAATTACTATTTTTTATCAGTCAGCTTTTTCTGTCTGGCAGTGTCTGTTAGCTGTGCGGTCTGTGCCACACATCGATCAGCGCTGAGCAAACTACATCACTTTAGCCAGAAGGAGGAAAATGCAGTAAGCTTTTATGCTGCATGTATTTCACAGTTGGGCTATGAAAGCATGAAAAGTATTAAGCTGTCTTTTATTGGAACAAAACAAATTTCACTTTCTATCATTTTGACTCCATTCATATGAACAAGTTAATGCCATCGCCACATTCACACATCTAAAATTAACATAGTAAAAATTTAACTGAAGTGTAAAGTGTATTTACTCATACGTATTTGTGAAATCAAAAACCCAAACCTGGCATGTGACAGTGACACATGCCAGGTTTGTCGAGTTAGAATTACGATTACAGGCTAATTTTATTGCTGCTACAGAATAAAACGGATTAATGAGAGATTAAGACATGATTCGTATATGCTACTGCATTACCAACCACTGTGACAACAGTCCGCCCCCATAAAATCAACAGTGATCGACAGTACAGCTAAGCGTGATTTTGACTTTGACTTTGGTGTTGATGCCCATATATGTTGAACTTGTCGAGTCGTTGCTTGAATGATGTGACAGTTGTGGCTTCCACGACATTCTGTGGCAGTCTGTTCCGATTCTGAACAACACGTTGACTAAAGAAATGCCTTCAAACGTCGAGACGCGATCTCTGAACCTGAAGTTTCATACTATGTCCTCTTCGACCTCTTGTACAATAACCATTAGACTGCGACAAAAAGAACTGTTGTCTTGGGACTTTCTCTTTGCCAGGCATTATCTTATAAGTTTCATTGAGGTCACCTCTCAGTCTCCTGTCGCATAACGTTGTGAGTCGGAGACGCTGTTCATAGCTTAGTTTGCGAAGTGTGAGTACTAATTTAGTTGCAGCATGCTGGACAGCTTCAAGGCAGTGAATGTCTTTTTTGAGATGTGGAGACCAAGCCTGTATACAATATTCAAGGTGCGGTCGAACGTACGTTTTGTAGACCAAGAGAAAACCATCCTTGTCCAGCCGTCTAAAGTGCCTCTGTATCAGGCCCAGGATTGACCTTGCTCTAGCTGCAGATTTGATGCATTGCCTACTAGACTTCAGATTCTGGATTACGCAGTTTGTTTCTGGCTACTGCACACACGCAACAGAATTACAAAAAATGCAATGTGATCAGCTTGAAGTCATTACAATAAATGAAGTTGACTGGCGACGTCTTATAAATGATAAAGAACTTGACAAAACTTGAAAGTTAAAACATATGAAAAATCAAAGATATAGGTAGGGCCTACCAAGATGGCGTAACTAGGCCTAAGCAGTCAGTGCCGAGCGGTTTTTAACATTAAAGTCTGTCAGTTTATACGCATCAAAAACAAGACGCCAAAGTGATTTGGCAAAGACTGCACCGAATGACCCCGCGTGACAGACAGACTGACAGACTTACGGACTGACACTGTGCAGTGTGCACATCGTATCGTATGCATTCGATGCAGCCTAATAAAAATACAAGTTAGCGAATAACAGATGCTGGCATGCATGACGGCACTCTGCCGTTGTGCCGTTGGCAATGCATGTTTAAAGGTAGGTAGAGAAAAGTTGAATCGCAATAACTCAGACGTGCGTTGAGCGATTTTCTTGAAATTTTGTACGGTGATACGTAGGAATGTCTCCGAAGGATGGCAGTTGTCGAGAGCTGGTGTCAAATTTTGTTTTAAGAGCATATCTCTGCCCGCTGTCAATATATTTTCATGAAATTTGGTTGGTAGCCTATGTGAATAAGGTGTGTAATGGTCCAAATGCGTTTCCTGCGAAAATCCAACTTGGCGGACGGTAGCACGGTACGTAAGTAAGTAAGTAAGCAAGTAAGTAAAACGTGAATTTATATAGCGCATATCATTTAAAAAATCTCTAATGCAACACACTAGCTCTTTGGGAGCATATCTTTACTCCCGATCAAGATATTTTCACGAAATTTGATGGGTATGTAGGTAATGGGCTTCCCAAAGTGTGAAATGGTCCAATACGTTTCTTTCTAAGATCCAAGTTGGCGGACATCGGCCAAGTACCACACATGCAACATACCGACGATTTTAACGTCGTCGCATTTTTTTACGCTATAAGAAGTGACATTACGCCACTTTATATACGATTGATGACTTTTTTGATTTTTTATCTACCTAAACTCATTAAACTTAAACTGTTAGCATATTCTGATTACAGTTACAGTTACAGTTACAGAGTTTCACTCTTAAACAATTGTTCTCAGAGGAATCATGCAGTGTTGTAGGCTTGTCGGAAGAGATGAGTTTTCAGCATAGATCGGAACTGTCTGCGA
>Ga0126335_1001970_pt1 | contig 11986 bp, 10 predicted proteins | sample OlaspJWI45metaG_FD_108409 | JGI IMG/M metagenome (GOLD analysis project Ga0126335, IMG submission 108409) | Marine gutless worms symbiont microbial communities from Oahu, Hawaii - Olavius sp. 1 OAHU.JWI-45 metaG | ecosystem: Host-associated > Annelida > Digestive system > Unclassified | place...
GTTGATGTTCGAAAACCATCCGAACTGCTCGTTCTTTAACCTCTGGGGAATATCTGTTTGACTTTGACATGACTCCATCCTCTCAAACTGTGGAGTCTCCGTCAAACCCGGGGCGGTTCAGGCAGCCTTTTCTATATCTTATTGAAACTGCCCCTGGAAGGGACGCGCACCGGGCCTGTAGCATACCGCCCGGTACCCATAAAGTCTTCGATTGGCCCGTGCTGGCGCAGTCAAGTCAATAGGCGGCCGGCCACGCAGGCCCGGCATGAGCCGGATCGGAACCGGGCTGCATCAGATAGCGAAAGCACACCAATAATTCGATCAGCTGTATCTGTGCTTACAAACAGGCGTTGAACATCCTGCAACAGCATCAGCTGCAAGGCCGTGCTCAGCTTTGCGTTGCTAAGGCAACTCTGGACCGGTGTGCTCATCACCTCAATGGCGGGTGCGTCCGGCTGGACACCGCGGAACCAGGCCAAGATAAGATCCGTTTTGGAAACCACTCCCACGGCCCGTTCATCCGCATTATAGACTAAAATCGCCCCCAGACTCTTGGCGGTCAGGGTTTCAATGACCGTGTAAAGGGGGTCGTTTCCATAAACGGACTGGACGTCCGCGGTCATGACCTCTTGTACAGTTAATTCCTGGGCAAGGTCACCATCGGCCCCCAGTTGCCTACGGTGGGTGCTTTGTCGACAGCCGTGGCAATACCGATAAAGCAGACCCACGATATCGGCATAGGAAAGTACACCGATGACCTGCTCCCGGCTGGCCCCGATCACAAAAAGCTGGTGGACCCCGCAACCTTGCATCATTTCAAGACCGTCATCGAGCAGATCATCCGGAAAGCAAGCCACCGGCGGGCCGGTCATTATATCCCCCAAAGGGGTTTCCGGTGGAAGCCCCGCATACATAAGGGCCAGCAGATCTGTTTTGGAAACGACACCACAGGGTACGCCGACGTCGGTAACCAGCAGGGCGTTGATTTTGTATTTGATCAGGTGGTGCACAGAATCACGCGCAGCAATGCCCTTTTCCAGCGCGACCAACTGGCGGCGCATGGCTTCTTTGACCTGGAGACCGGTCAGAACTCTGCGCGGCTGAAACTTAGGCATCTACGCATCCTGGCAGAATTAGAAGCAATCTCAAAAACGGTTTTTGGTTCAATATCAAGGTGGGCGCTATATTTGAACCGGAGTAATATTCCAGAATTTCGAGGATTTAGATTTAGCGTCCAACACCGGGATTGAGACAAAAGACTCTTTTGAGATTACGTCTAGAATGTATGCAGCATCTGGTAAAATACATCCGAAACATATACGATGCCGGCCACCCGGCGATCGGCCACCACGGGCAGCCGGCGGATATGTTTTTTGATCATGATATCGGCTATCACCAGCAGATGGGTGTCCGGATGGACAGTTACCACCTCGGCCGTCATAACGTCGTCAACCTTGACCGACTGTACCCGGAGCAGTTGCTCCTGGAAGAGGCGGTCAGGATCCAGTTCTTCCATTTCACCCCATATGGAAGCGTGCTTGGGCTGAATATAGATGAGGATATCGTACATGGACAGCATGCCCACCAGGTGACCCCGGTCATCCGTCACCATCATGCCGAACACTTTCTTGCCTTCCTTGCGGCTTGCATCCCGAAAGGCCTGTACGGCGGTCTGAATGGTCATGTCAGGCTGCAAGGTGTGAAAGCGACAATCCATAATGTCCCGGGCAAGCATTGTGTCACTCCTTTGCGAATCGTACGTTCACCGGGGGATAGGCTGAGGCGGTGGCAAGGCCAATCCGACGGGCAGGCGGATAGCGCAGCAGGCGCCCTTGCCCGGTTCCGATGCGACCGTCGTTGATCCAAAGTGATTGTCCACAATAGTGAAATAGTTGACCGACAGGCCCAATCCGGTGCCACCCTCGCCGCTTTCCGTGGTGTAGAGGGGTTCGAAACCCGGTAATATGCCTCACGATGCTTAGTGTGACTGAAACCGAAGTAAAAAATAACACGTGACCTTGCAACTATGCAAATATTTTTAGCCTTTTAGGCCGTCATCACCAGGCAACGGACCGACTGTCTCCATACGCTTCCCGACGACCAACACGCCCATCAAGCGCCGGCTGGTCTATTTTGACTTATAGCGGCGCTTGGGATATACCCTTGTATGCAAACGGTTGGCCACGGTTGGGGTCCTGTGCCGTTTGCGCTAGCCGCTGAGGCTTCAGAACGCCAATTGCTGAACATGGAGGGCCCCGTGTCCCCCCGCTGTGATCACCTGATAGACATATTTACGGCCGGTGTGGATCGTGTTGATCCTTACGCCCTGGTTTGCGAATCCGTGCGCTTGACGGATTCCCATTTAACCATCGGGAGCAATGGGCCTCAAAAGGTGTTTGATCTCGATGACTGGGACAGCCTTATCGTGATAGGGGCCGGTAAGGCAACCGCCCGGATGGCCCTGGCAATCGAGCATATCTGCAGAGACAGGATCAGCGCCGGCTGCATCGTCGTCAAGTATGGTCATACGGAAAGCTTGCAGCATATCCAGGTGACAGAAGCGGGTCATCCCATCCCGGACGAAAATGGTGTCAGGGGCGCCCGTGACATTCTGTCGCTATGTTCAGCCGCGGACAGCCGTACGCTCGTTATCAACTTGATATCCGGGGGCGGATCCGCCCTGCTGCCCCTTCCCGGTCGCCACCAAACGTCCGGTCAAGACCTTGCGTTCACCTTGAACGACAAGCAGACGGTCACGCGGCGCCTCTTGGAATGCGGCGCGACGATCAATGAAATCAATTGTATCCGTAAGCATTTGTCCGGAATCAAGGGCGGCCAACTGGCCCGGGCGATCGCACCGGCCACCTCCGTCAGTCTGATTCTCTCGGATGTGGTAGGTGACAGCCTGGATGCCATTGCGTCCGGACCAACCGTCCCCGACCCGACCAGCTACGCGGATGTCGGGCTGATTTTGGAAAAGTACCGTCTGCAGGATAAAATGCCGGCGAAGCTGCTGGAACTGGTCCGGCTGGGTCAGGCGGGCATCTTACCGGAGACACCCAAACCGGGCGACCCGCTGTTTGCAAGCACCACCAATCTCCTGATTGGCACCAATTTTTTAAGCCTTAAAGCAGCCGCGCAACGGGCCCGACAATTGGGCTATAAACCGGTTATCCTTTCATCTCAGATTACCGGTGAAGCCCGGGAGGTCGCTAAGGTCTTCTACGGAATTGGCAAAGATGCCCGTAAACATGGACTGCTCGGTGAAGGCAGCCTGTGCATCATCGCCGGCGGGGAGACGACGGTCACGATTCGCGGCCCCGGTAAAGGCGGGCGCAATCAGGAAATGGCCCTGGCTTTTTTAGCGGAAATAGCCAGCTGTCCCGAAGATGCGGAGGGCCTCGTTTTTCTTTCAGCCGCCACGGACGGTAACGACGGCCCCACGGACGCAGCCGGAGCCTGTGTGCACAAAGGGCTGCTCAAATTGGCCCAGGCCTCCGATTGCAATATCCACGCGTATCTCAATGATAATAATGCCTATGCTTTTTTTGACCGCCTAGACAGCCTGTTCAAAACCGGCCCCACCAATACCAATGTCTGTGATTTACAGCTTATGCTCGTAACCGGCTGACAACCTGGCAGGGGTACAAGTCCGGCCCGATTAAAATTGGCCTTCATCTTCATGCATGACCTGGTGGAGCTTGCCGGACAGCTCTTTTATGTCAAAAGGTTTTTGAATAAATCCGTTGCAGCCCCGGTTGATGATTTCAGACGCTTTGCCGTCCAGGCTGTAGCCGCTGGATAGAATCACCCGGACGTCATTGTCAATATTTCTCAGTTTATCGAACAGTTCGCCCCCACCCATGGTCGGCATGACCATATCCAATAGGACCACATCTATTTGCGAGCCTTTCTCCAGGTAAATATCGATGGCTTGACGCCCCTGCGAGGCGGTGATGACATCATAACCAATGGCCCTGATCATCTCCGCGCCGACTTCGACAATCATCTCTTCATCGTCCACCAGCAGGACCGTACCGGAACCTTTCACGATCTCGGGGCTTTTTTCAGTATCCTGTTCCGATTTCTTTTCGGAAGCCGGCAGATAGATGGTGAACGTGGTACCTTCCCCCTGTCGACTTTCCACATCAATAATACCGTCGTGGTTTTTTATAATGCCGTACACGGAGGCCAACCCCAAGCCGGTACCGCGCCCCATCTCCTTGGTAGTAAAGAAGGGGTTGAAGATCTTCTGACGGGTCTCTGCATCCATACCGATGCCGGAATCGGTGACTGTCAGGACAATGTACCTTCCCGGGTGGGCTTCAAAAGACCGGGTGAATTCCGCCTCCAGCTGGGCGTTGCGGGTGCGGACAAAAATACGACCACCACCGGGCATGGCTTGCCAGGCATTCACGTAAAGGTTCAAGATAACCTGTTTGATTTGGCCCCGGTCCACCACTACCGTCCAGAGGTCCTCTTCATAATCTTCAAGAATAGTGATTTCCTTCTTGGCCCGGCCAAACATCCGGTTCTCTTCTTTCACAATTTCATTAAGATCGGTTGGTCGGGTCTCATATTTGCCCCCCCGGGCAAATCCCAGCAACTGCTTGGTCAAATCCACCCCGCTGCGCACATAGGTTTCGATGTTCTTCAATTTATCGAAAGACGGCCCACCGCCATCCATATCCAACAGGCACAAAGAGGCATTGCCCTGGATCCCCATCAGCAGGTTATTGAAATCATGGGCGATGCCGCCAGCCAAGGTACCTATGGCTTCCATGCGATCAGCATGCTGAAGCTGGCTTTCAAGGCGTTTGCGGGCCGAAATGTCCCGTAGGACAACCAGCATGCCGGTCGGCTGGCCGCTATGATCATTGTACCGGGAGGCGCTCAGGCTGATGTCCAACAGCTTGCCGTTCTTGGTGAAGCGCTGCGTCTCAAATCCCTGACAGGAATTTCCGTTTTGGATCAGATCGGAGATGATCTGCATGGTTCTCTCCATTTCCGAATCCGGTACAAAAGGTATGAAATCGTGTTTGACTTCTTCAAGGGTCCAGCCGAAAATGCGGGTGAAAGATTCACTCAGGTATTCCGGATGCCCCTGCATGTTGTAGGTGACAATCGCATCGGCTGATGAATTGAGCAGGGAGCGATAAACCTCCTCCGCCTGACGGGACGCTTCATACAGTTTCCGAAATTTATCGTCACTTTCCCGCAGGGTCTCCTCGGTTTGTTTCTTTTCCAGTATCTCTATCTGTAGGGATCGGTTGGATTCTGCCAATTCCTCGGTGCGTTTGCGGACAGTATCTTCTAAAAGTCCCTTGTGGCGCGCGATTCGAAAATAGAGCTGGATAACCGTGATCACCAGGATCAAAGCAAAAAGCAGATAGGCATAGATATAAATCGTCCGGGGGTGCCAGAGTGCCACGATACGCCCGATAACATTGCCGGCGTACAGAACATCGGCCTTAAGCCCAACTTCCGGTATCAAATTGATACGGATCAGGATTTTATCGATTGTTCCAGGCTCGTCGGCTTCCGTTTTTTGAAAGATTTCGCCACTGTGGTCTGTTACCATCAGGGTCTTGTAGTTGTGGGCATTGGCTACCAGCTTGAGGTATTCGGCCGCTCCCTGATAGTGAAAATTCCAGAGAGAGTCGGAGATAATCACCGCGTGTTCTGCGATTTTTAATTGAGCCTGCTGCCGGGAGTGCATCTCGTATAGGACGACAAAGCAGATGAAAAGCACGCAGATGAGGGCTGTCAAACTGTTTTTTAGGGTCCGGGTATTCATTCATTTGGTCCGGTTACTTGCAGATATAGAAGCCAGCCTACCAAAATATTCCTTAGATTTCAAATAGTTTGCAACCCTCCTGGTTTAAGCCCCCGATGGGTCAGCCTTTGATTAGCAATGCCCGCAGAAGGTGTCTTACCAAAGTGGGATTCTCCTTCAGTCGCCGGGTGGCATACCCGAACCAGCTTTTCCCGAAAGGTACATACACACGCATCTTGTGGCCGGACGCGATAATCCGTTGACGTAAACGCGGGGTAACCCCATACAGCATCTGAAATTCATACTGATCTGTCGTCGTGTCGTAGTGGGAAATGAGCTGCTCGGCCTGTTCGATAAGTTTCCGGTCGTGGGTGGCAATGCCCACATACATGCCATTGCGCAGCATGCAATCGAGGTTTTCGATAAACGCCTGGTTGATCGCCGGCATGTCCTGATATGCGATCTCCGGTGGTTCCAAATAGATACCTTTACATAGTCTGAAATTAAGGGGTGCTTTTGCGATGGTATGACTGCGCCTCAATTCCTCCAGATCGTGCGGAGTGCGCTTCAGGTAGGCTTGCAATACCAACCCTACATTTGTTGGAAATTCCGCTTTGAGTTTGTTAAAAAGCTCTATTTCAAGGTCGACACACCGGGAGTCTTCCATGTCTATCCTTACAAAACCGTCCCGCGCGGCCGCCGCCCGTATGATTTTGCGGATGGTGGCATAGCACTTGTCGGGGTCTATCAGTAATCCGAACATGGTCGGTTTCAGGGAGTAGTTGCCCCGGGCCGGACTGGCAGCAAAATGATCGATCAGGTCAAGGTAGGCCTCGCGATATGACGTCGCCATTTCAATATTGTCAATAAACTCGCCCAAAAGATCAACGGTCACGCTGGCACCATTATTGTTGAGTTCTTTTGATACGCGGATGGCATCGGCGACGGTTTCACCGGCAATATAGGTTTTTGAAAAATACCAGATCAGCTCCTTAGGCAAGAGCGGCAGGGTATGGGCAATCATCTTGTTCAGCATGGCACCGGATCCTGTGCGTGTTATGCTTGGTTTTCTGACATGGGGGGACGCGTTCGATTTGTGAATATAAAGTGGTTCCCGGCCCGGCTTGTGTCAAGGGTGCCGCGCAGCCGTTCGGACTTGAGTTTGCCGCCGGGCACCTCTATACTGGGGGCGCCTATCAACGATCCGGTTACGGATCCAGCTGAAAGGATTATCACGGTGCCGCCGAAAACAGTTGACGTCGTTGGCCTGGGGCAGTGCTGCCTGGATTATATCAGCTCAATCGCCCAATATCCGGAAGTGGACCAGAAATGTGAAGCTACCGGGCTCACCATACAGGGCGGGGGACCGGTGGCCACGGCGCTGGTGGCCCTGGCCCGCTGGAACCTGCGTTGCGCCATCATGGGTATTACTGGAGATGATTCCTTTGGCCAAGCCATACGGGCATCCCTGCAAAAAGAGCAAATCGATATCCAGGGATTACAAATTCGCCCCGGGGGTACATCGCAGGTCGCCTTCATCGTTGTGGAGAGAGGGTCTGGGCGGCGGAATATCTTTTGGCAGCGTCCCCGGGGACCTGCGCTGGCGGCCGGAGAGATCGACATCGACCTGATCCAACGGGCCCGCGTGCTGCATACGGACGGTCTGTTTACGGATGCAGCCCTGGAGGCTTCGCAGGCCGCACGCCGCTGCGCCGTGCCGGTTGTCGTGGACGCCGGCACCCTGCGCCCGGCATGCAGACCCTGGCGCAAAACAGCGATTACTTCATTGCATCCGAATCTTTTAGCCGGCAACTGATGGGAAGGGATGCCCCCCGGCAGGCCTGCCGGGAAATCAACAAGCTGGGCCCGCAACTGGCCTGCATCACCCTGGGGGCCCGCGGCTTCGTGGCAACCTACGACGGCCGCACCATTGAAAAGCCAGCCTACCCTGTGACGGCCGTGGACACCACCGGCTGCGGCGATATCTTTCATGCCGGTTTTATCTACGGGTTGCTCAGCGGGTGGCCATTGGAACAGGGCCTCGATTTTGCAGCCTGGTCGGCATCCCAGGCTGCCTTGGCCTTGGGCGGCCGCACGGGAATCCCAAAGGTGAACGACTGGCCAGGGTTGCCACCCGCTCTATGATCATATCCAAATGCACTGCGGGATCACCGGCCGACAACGGTTTGATATGGGGGGTAATTCCGCGCTTAGATCCCTTTGTCTAAAATGTTCTTGTCGCGCAGCAGCCGTTCCTGGATCCCCTTGCTTACCTGGTAATTCCGATTGAATTCATGCCAGAATTTGCTCTCTTTGTCCTGCCATCCGTCTCCGAATCTTTCATCAAAAAAATCGCCCAGTTTTTCAAACAGCAGTTTCCAGGGTGGGTCCCCTTTTTGATGGGCGTCCAGGAGTACGCCCAGCAATTCATCCAATTCAACCAGCTTTTCTTTGGGCAGATATGAGATGGCACCTTTCTGGATGGATTCCATCAAAGCCTCCGGGTTTACGGCATGGGCGGTAAGCATTACTGTGGGAATCCCTTTTTCAACGGTTTCCTCTAACAATTTTAATCCATTGACGCCCATGATATCCAGGATGGCCAGGTCATAGGATTTCTCTTTTATTTTACGGGAGGCGCTCTCATAATCCCCGGCCGTATCGACAGCGGCGCTGTCGAGGATATCCTCTATGGTTTCGAGAATGTCAATCTCGTCATCCACGGCCAGAACACGTTTACCACTTAGAATGGAACTCGATTCTGTCATCTTAAACCTCTCTTCAATGGGGTTAAAGGTATTCGGGTTGTCAATTGAGATTCGTTTTTAAAGTTGGACGCATTCCAGGTTCATGGGCAGATACAAGGTGAAGGCGGCCCCTTTGCCCCGCTCACTGTTGATCTTGATATCACCCCCGAGATGTCTGGCGATAACGTAAGCCCCAGCCAACCCGAGACCGTGCCCCCGTCGGGAGACTTTTTCGCTGTCACGAATCTGGGTATAGCGTTGAAACACAACAGCGTGGTGTTCAGGTGCAATCCCGGGACCGTCGTCCGCTACTTCCAGACACAGCCAGTTGTCATCGATATCGAAATGAATGCGCACCTTTTCTTTCCGGTGGTGAATTGCGTTTTTGATCAGGTTCCCGGTAATTTGCCTGAATTTAAGCTCATCCTGGAAGACCTCGACTTCCCGGGCCCGGCTGGCCGTGGTTAGATTAAAACCTTCGGTATCCAGATATTGCAGGATGTCGGCGGTGCGGTTTAACCCGGAAAGGGCCTCCGCGTATTTACCGGACATGGCCTCCAGGGCCTCCAAAAGTATTTCCGGAATGATAACTGCAGGTTTAAACCGGCAAGCCAGCAGTTGCTTGCTTTCCGAACGTCCGACTTCCAAAAGACCGTGCAGCATGCCCCGGGCCTTGGTACAATTGCGCAAGGCCCGTTTCAAGGTCCTTTCCTGGCGCGCGGAAAGCCGTCCGAATTTAGACTGTTTCTCCAGCAACGACCGCACACCGGTCTCAATAACGGCAATGGGGTCCTTCAATTCGTGAATGAGAAACGCAATGTCAATCTCTTTGAAAAAGTCATCGGGGATTGTGCAGACCGCATCATCGATATCGGGTTTAAAGTCATCCTTGGTCATACTGTATCCTTTAGGTCCCGGCCGAGTGCTTAATACTCCGCATAACGTGAAAAAAGCACCTGCACTGTCGTACCTCCCGACTCACGGCAGCCGGAATCCGGGCGGCACTGAACACAGCCGTTTGTGTTGCCGGGACAGAGGTTTTCGGGTTCTGCCAGGTGTCGGCAACGTTGCGACGTTAATGATAGATCGAAACCATATCGTTCCGAGAATATCTTCATTCTGAGCAGATCAAAACCTTTGCCGCCCGCGTTGAAATCAAACGGCTTTTTTGATGAATAATGCGTTGTTTCCGGTGGGGTAAAATAGTTCTCAAACAAAAGCCGCTGGTTGTCCGCAGTAATCCCCGTCCCGGAATCCCGCACTTCGAGCAGCACCCCGGTTTGACCATCTTTAACTGTCACGTCGATCCGCCCGCCATCCGGGGTGTATTCAATGGCATTGCGCACCAGGCCGGTCACAATCTTCTGTAATACCTCCGGCGGAATCAAAATGGTGGCGTCGGATTGAAGGTTGGTGGTTAGATCACACGTACGGTGGGCGAAGTGCGGCTTCAAATCAGCCAGGGCATCTGCAACGAACCTGCCCAAAACAATCTGCTGCGGGGTTGCTTTGCGCGGGCCAAATAGCGTATCCACCTTGCGACGCACGGATTCAAGGGTACGACCTTCGTCATGGGCTTCCAGCAATAAAACCGACAGCTCATCTTCGCACGCATCCAAAAGGGTGGACAGCATCTGGTGGGCCGTATAATCCCGCTGCTTGATGATATCTTCCGTCTGGTACTGCATGTCCAGAATACGGCCCAGGTTGCGCTGCGCCCGGTCGAGTATGTGAATGATTCCGGCACCGCTCTCCGATTGCAGGCTCCGTTTGCGAATCAGCTCAAAAGCCGCGGCCAGTACCGAGACCGGGGTTTTGAGTTCGTGCGAAAGGTGGTGGATAACGCGCTCCTTGGCCCGGTTAAAAGTGGTGACCTCGTCATAGGAACGTTTGAGTTCATCGTTGATACGGGCATTCTCGATTGGTATGGCCACCATTCCGGCAATGGTGGTCAGCAGTTCAACGTCGGTCTGGTCAAAGGTGCCGTGTTTTTTATTGACCGCGCAGAGGACGCCGATCATGCGATCCTCCTGCCAGAGGGGTACATCCAGCATATTTTTTGTTTCGAAATTTGCTTCGTCATCCACCGTTTTGAAGAAAAATTCACTTTCCGAGGTATCCGGTACGATCAATGGTTCTCCTGATTTATAGACCGCCCCGGCAACGCCTTTAGATGCCGGGAACCGGATCTCGCGCATTCTTTTCCCGGTCGCCTGGTCATCGTAGGCGGTTACCCGGAAGAAAAATTCCTGCTTCATCTCATCCAGCAGGATAACAGAAGCCCCGGCGGCTCCTACCAGTTGCTTGATTTCCCTGGTAACGTATTTCAGACGCTCATCCAGCGTCCGCAGTTTATGCAGCGCTTTGGAAATGCGCAGCAGGGTTTGATTGCTGCGGTCCAGCCGCTTTTCGCGAGTAATATCCCGGAGCATGATTACCTGGCCGGCAGGATGGCCGGCTTCATCATAGAACAAAGCCCCGTCAAGGATGATATCCAGCAGCCTACCGTCTTTGGTCAGGCGGCGGGTTTCAAAATTCTCCAGCTTTTTCTCCTCGAAGAACTTCTTGACGCCGCGCCGGGTTTCCTCCCTGAGATCATCCGGTACAAAGGGTATGCGCTTACCTTTCAGTTCAGCCAGAGTCCAGCCGAAAACCTTCTCAAAAGCCGGATTCAGATAGGACACGGTACTGTCCATATTGAAAACGAACACCGGTACCGGCAGAAAATTAAGAAAGTTACGGTATTTCAATTCCGCCCGCCGACTGGCCCGGTATTGCTCTTCAGCGCGTCGGTGGGACTTTTCCAGCTCCTGTTGGGCTCGATATTTATCCGTTACATCTCGCGCGACGCCCCGGAATCCGGTCTGGCGACCAGCCGCATTTTTTATCAGGCTAGCTGAAATCTCCAGGATCCGCGGTTCCCCATCTTTTCGACGGATCTGCCAAACAATATCCGAACTTTGGATACCGGTCTTGAAAATTGCGTTGAAATCAGAAAAGGCCGCGGCGGTATGCTCCGGGTCCATGAATTCCGCATAATTACGCCCCTGGATTTCCTCGGGCGGATAACCGAATATCCGGCAAAGGGCATCATTGAAAAAAATAAAATCCCCCTTGATGTCAGTCTCATAGAAACCATCCCCGATGTCTTCAATAAACACCCGATAGCGCTCTAAAGGAATCATGCAGTCCGTTGTTGCGGCTGTTGGTGCATCGGTATCGATCTGGCACTCAGCGGCCATGTCTCGTCTATTTTTAGAATCAGTTCCCATGTGGTCTCACCAGTGGTTATCCAGCGGAAGGCAACATTGCCCCCAGATGTCGCGCGACACCCTCAGCTGGAGCATAACGTATAATATTTTTCGCACATTTGAGGCGGTGGCCTCGATATGGTTAAATAAAGGTTGCGAGACCAAACATTTAGCCAGGGAAGGAGGCCACCATGTCCGACAGTGTACCGAAA
>Ga0126335_1001971_pt1 | contig 11985 bp, 10 predicted proteins | sample OlaspJWI45metaG_FD_108409 | JGI IMG/M metagenome (GOLD analysis project Ga0126335, IMG submission 108409) | Marine gutless worms symbiont microbial communities from Oahu, Hawaii - Olavius sp. 1 OAHU.JWI-45 metaG | ecosystem: Host-associated > Annelida > Digestive system > Unclassified | place...
AGAACGTTTCTTACTTACTCATTATTCGCCACATTTGCTATTGGTTTCCAATTTTAAGTCGCTTTTGACTTGGGGGTCCCAGACGACATCGGTCGCGTTCAGGGGATCCCAGCAGTGAAAAAGTTTAAGAACCACTGACCTAAAACACCGGAATAAAGTATTTTTTTACCATTGTAACAATTGTCCGATATAAAGGTGTTCGTGTAAAACACCGGAATAAAAGTATTTTTTTTTACCATTCAGTACTTCGTGACAGTCAGACTTTCGTTTCGGGTCACTCAGTACTTCGTCACAGTCAGATTTTCGTTACGGTCAAAATCTACACACTAGTAAGCACGGCCAAGCACATACAATACAAATAGTAAGATTGCGCACGTGCGCAATCTTACTATGGCCACAGCTGGCCATGCCTATGGCATGGCACCAGTCTGCGACCGGTATTATCAGATGTTTCATTAATCTTTTACTAAAATTTGCTTCAGACCAGTTTGGTAGAAGAAGACGTTATTGTTTTGCTGGTGATGGAGAATTGGCTTGAAATTAATTCAGTTTAAGAACTTGCTTTGATAATTTGGGAAAATCGTCACAGTTGACTCGATTTTGCTCAGTTATATGCAAGTTAATGTGTTTGGGTTTTTGACTCAGCATAGCAGTTGTTGTTAGCGTGAATGACAGTAAGGCATGAATGATGACTGTAGGTGACCCTTTTGCCAACGATCCGTTCGCCAACAGCACTTCTGTCGATCCATTCGGTGGCGATCCGTTTGGCGAAGGGTCAACGTCTGAATCTTCTGCATTTGCTGTTGACCTACCACCAAAAGTGAGTCATTGGATAGCTTTGAAAGCATTGCGGCTTTGTTGAGTAAAGTAGTAGCACGGGCACTGGTGTCTATCAGGTTCTGTGCAGTGAATGGGTGTACCGTTGTGATGATGGTGTCACTTTTATGATGATGATGATGGTCTGTATACACTAGCATAGTATTGAAAATTTAATTTTAAATTAAAAATGATAATGATGATTTATTCTGTTTAGTAGCACGAGTACTGGACAGAAATGTAACAAAGAATTGACTTACATATAGAACATACAGCACGTTACAAAATGTTGTTGTCCAAACAAGTGTGCATCAGCCAGATAGATTCACTACCAAGTCAAAAGTTTCAGTACTGTGGTGAGATGACAAGATTCTTTGAGAGACATTGTCTGTGTGAAGTTGTCCAGACAGTAGATGATGGTGGTGGTTGTGTGCTTTATAAGATATAAACCAAACTGCGTTTGTTTAATGTCATTGAGTATCCTAGTGTGTTTTTCTGATGTGTTATAGACACGTGACAAAGGTGCTGATCCTTGGGGGACATTCTCAGCTACCCCAGCAGCTGTAACCGACTTGGGTAATTTTTAAATTTTTGCAGTTGTTTCTTAGCTTTCGTGTATTTTTTGTTGTTGTAAATTACAGTTAGAACTTGATTTTAGTCTTCAACTTTTAGTTTTACTACATTGTTTTTTGTACAAGTTTTGCTGCAAACCATTTGATGTTGATACAGATATGTTATCATTGTAGAGTGTTACAACTTACGAATTTGTTTTATTTTTAGACAACTTTGATCCATTCGCTGCAGAGCCTGTTGCCCCTCCTAAATCTCCAGTTAATGTGAGTAATATTCTGCTATTTTTCATATGAAAAATAAGTTTCATTCATGGCGTTTTAAGTGTGATGTATTGTAAAATATTATAATCACCATATATTCAACTAAATGTAGTCAGATATTTTGGAAACTGTTTGTTTGTGAGTTAACTGTGGTTTTAGAACATATTTTGCCACTGATGATGTACATGTAACTTGTAGTTGACAGTCTCAGCATTATATTGCTATGTGAAGTAGGCTGATTTATATGTGTTTGTCATCGGTTATTTTCTGGTTGTGTTTTTAGCCAAGTGATCCGTTTGGCACTGGGTTATTTATTCCTGCTGGCGGCACGAGTGCACTTAACTTGCCTTCGCGGAGTCTTACGGCCTCAGAACCTCCACAACTTCCCCCAAAGCAGCACAAACGAGCGCCCGCGCCACCCAGGCCGCCGGCCCCGAAGCCCTCTGGAGGCTCTGTTCCAGGTGGACTTGATGCACTTGATAGCAGCGACCCATTCGTCAGAGGTCATCGGAGCGGCTCGTCAAAGAAAAGTGATACGTTGGCCAAGTTTCCTGACGTCAGTTCAGGCCGGGTGAGTGTCATTTTTGATATTTGGATGGACATGCTATTTAGTATTATTGAAGCACATATTACTAGTACATACATATATGAACCAGTATTTTTGTTATGTTTTGCAGTTTACATAGTTGCAGAATATCTTATGATATTAAACTGCTACCAGTTAGTCTTTCCCAGTCTTTTTCTCATTGTTTCATGCATGATTCTTATTTACTGGGCACAGTGTGAATCATTTCCGTAGTTACTGCAGATGCAGTTGTTTGTGATTGTTATCGAATCAAAGAGCTATCGCTGATACTTTTTCTGGCTTAAAATATCCATAAAAATTACTGATACTTTTGGGCAACGTGTTTAATTTGTTTGCAGAGCTAGGTCGGTCGTGAAGTTTAATTATCTCCTTTTGAGAACTGCATGAGTTGTCAGTGGTACTGGGAAAGATCAGCAAGAGACATCATTTATGAGGTTATGGCGGGACCTGCCCTTCAAGAATTGTAAATAGGGATGTCCATGGTTAACGAGTTAGTAAATTAACTAAACTGAAACCGAAAATGGCAGCGAGATAAAAGTAACAGTAAAATCTAACTTGGAAAACATCGTTCTTTCATGCTTTCATTTATACAAACTTTGAAACAGCATTTTATCACATTTAAATGCATTTGTGTAAACCAATATATATCGCTGATTATCGGGATCGGACCATGTCTAGCACTGACTGATATGTTCGAGTGATGTTCCCATGTGACCAGTTGGTGACAATATTGGAGATGATACTGCCGTTGGTTAACTGGTTACCAACCTGTTAATAATTTGGTTAACCGGTTAATAAAGTGGCTGAAAAGAGCATCCCTATATGTAAGGTGAAGATTTTAGTTCAAAATAGCACTACATTATGCAAGGGTCAACAAAATTCTGTAATATTGGCATAAAGTTGGACATGTTGGACCTTCAAGGATTGACTTAAGTGATGACACTGAATGGTGCATAACTACTGTATATACACATCACATACATTCACACCAGTGATTGCAATTCCGGGATCCCAGACGGCTTTTCAGTCACGAAACCCTGGGATTGAGCCACACTATGGCTAGTGATTACAATCTCGGTATCCCAAAATCCCTCGATCAGTTTCGGGATCCCGGATGGTTTCTCAATCCTGAAATCCCAGGGTTGGAAAATGGTCCAGGTTTGCAATTCCTAGTTCACACCTGCAGCCCTGTGTGTAAAAGGTAAAGTTGAGGACACTTCTTGTAGTGCCTCTTTATCGGCCTACTCCATCACAGAGGTGATCATATATGACACGCATCATCAAGAGATCATACAGTTTTACCTGCCACCCACACACTTATCCACGAATGGAATGAACCATACTTGCCTCTGCCTTCCCAGCCGAAGCTGGTCCTCATTCACCAGCCCCAGAAGGATTGAAGGCTAAGTTGGCCTACTCACTGCCACAGTGAGTAAAAAGTCTGCCCAGGACTGCTGCATGATGGTATCTCAACTGTTAGCTGTTCAAACCATCATGCCTCAATGGGCAGCTGGATTGCAGGGGCTGTGGGTGTTTGAATTCATGGCCTCTCAGGCTGTGAGCCACAATGCTGACCACCGAGTCACCCGTGTGTGCCTGAGTGGTCTGCATTGACTGATGGGCATTACTGTTGTTTATCGTGTGTAGTCTCAGGTGATGTCGGAAGCCGACCAGCTTGCATGGGCCACACGCGACAGTACGCAGGAATGGCAGCGGTTACAGCAACTACAAGCGCAAGAACAGGCGGACTTGGAGTTGGCTTTAGCACTTAGCAGACAGGAAACATAGTACAACTGGTTGTATTGTACTGTCCATTGTTGTGTCCGTATTTGTCTCATCTCTTTCGCTGCTCAGTCACAGTTGCAATGATCACTTCTTGTCTTAGCTTCCAGTGTGTTATTAGCTGGTCTGCAACACTGTGGAGGCCAGCTATAGTAATGGTCCCATTGTCTGTCTGTCCATCCCTCTTTCCATCTGTCTCTGTCTCACATGCAAATATCCAAAATTGAGTGAAATATGAATGCAGTTACTGTTATACTTTAATAGGAAACCAGTGTCCCCGATTCAGACTCTGCCATCAGATTCGTGACCAGCAGTACTTTTGTCATTTTTAGTTGAAACTTTGGGGGCATTGTCTTACATCAGTTGTTGTGGGTCAGCTATCGTCCCATCCCGTCGGCACTATACCTTGTTTTCAACTGTAGATTGAATCTCTTAGCAATGTGCAGAACTGTATTACTTATAAATAGTCTTAATTGGTCACGTGCAGCAAATGGATCACCAGTGCATTCCACAGCAGGCACTACACTGGGAGGGTCCACACTTCAGGAGGGGACCGGGCGGCCAGGGACATACCTGGGAGGAGGCTGAGGTGGCAGCTGTTGACAGATCAGAATGGCATCAGCGTGTGGCCCAATACGTCTCTATGGATGTGGGATGAACCAAGGACCAAGTTCTCACTGGTCCTCATTTAAGTTGAATATTTGGTTATGAATAGACTGAAAGTGGGCAGTCTGTGTCAGCAGTGAGGTTGATCAAATTACTGGTCATTCATTTTCTGAAAAAATGGCTGGGTATTTGTGACATTGACTGTAAAAGGGATACCTTTATAAGTGATATTCTGTCAGTACTGAATTTGTTTCTGCCACATTTTTATGCTTTATTTTGATTACAGTTATAAGTTGTCGATTACAGGTTATGATAGTTCATTATTATGATGCATTTGATTGTTATTACCATAAAAATTTGATTATAATATGCACACTTGTATAATATGCACCTTGACTTTGAGAGGAAAATCGTGGGAAAAGTTAAGCTGATTTGTGTAATACACACCGCACGTCACTAGGCACATTCAAGTGGCGGCTTGATGAACATCATTCGGCGTTGTTGCAGTGTTTCACTAATGGCGCTGTTTTACAAGACTCTGGACTTAGGGACAGTGTTTTTACTCGGTCCATTCCGGTGTTATGCAGATCTGTTATGGTGAGCCGACACATTGTTTGTGTATGGAAAAATACTATAAGAATGTGCAATAAAAAGTGTGTATTTAGTACCCTAATGATTGTTTGCAGAGAATAATCGTTTATATATGGCTGAATATAGATATATTACACATCTTAACTGTTTTGGATTATTGTGATTTTTTAGTTTTATACGCACCCTGACTAGCGGGCCTCTATTCTTGGTACAAATTGTGCATCGTATAATTGAATTTTTATGGAAATTGTATTTGTATGCACGACACTGCAAACGTTATACATGCTTGATGTGAAACAATGCAAAATATTTGAAAATTTTTTAATAGCGTGTAATAAATTCTGTCAACATTCTACAGAGCACAGAACATCCACTGTATATATCATGAGTCTGGAGGCCCCATATATGTTTTTTGTGTGTCCTGGGACTCCATACACTATTATTTTGTGCGTCTTGGACTCTCTGCCGTTAGTTGACCCATGGCTGGAAACTGAATTAGTATTCCGTAATAAATAAATAAGTAAGTATTGTCTAATGTCCGAATATGTTGTTCATGCTATCTTATTCTGTGAGTATAGGGCTGTACAATCTCCTCACTTTCTGTGTCCCAGCACAAAATCTGTGCACCTTAACTGAACTACTTGGTGTGAACATGATAAAACTGGTTTTTAAGAAAGTTTATGGTGGATGTTATTGTCAGCTGCCTTGTAGTTATATGCTTTCAGAAATATTAGTATTTTGAATGACTCCTTAAGCACGATTAGTTTGATGCAACTCATGTCACACAACTAATGCAACATACCTGAGATACATGAAGGTGTTTGATGAAAGTATAGAAATGTAGATGGGTAAAAATTGATTATTTTTTGGTAATTAATTCATTCCATTCATTAGTCGTTGAAATTCAATGCCATAATTTTGTTACGAGAGAAATATGATGTACTGCAAGTAAATGGACTAAGTTCTGTACTATGTATGACGTATTGACACCAAACGAGTTCAACCAGACTAACCAGTACGTATTATTTTCTGCTTGACAAATGTCTTATGGTAGGAAATGTGTTCACTTAATGAGTTCATGTGCTCGAGTAATTCTGTGTAAGCATTGTTAGCTGATGTACAGTTTCATTGCGTGTGTTTTGCATGTACTGCTGGTATGTTTTAACATAATGAACATAATGTGATCTATTCATTTTCTTATGTGGCGCCTAGGCCACAGACCATTTGTCTTTATCTTGCTGAGCATTGATCTGATATTCTGTCAGTACTGAATTTATCTGTATGTGAAATCTGTCTTTTGCATTTTTTCTAGACTTATTATTCACGTGTTCTCTTATGGTCCTCTTTTTTCGTGGCCTTGCAGTATCCCGTGCAGTGCTTGTGTAGTTACTATGCTGTCATCACTTTTCTGTGTTCAAGCCATCGTGTACCAATGCCATGTGTGAATTAAACTGGACCAAACACAAAGGTGTCTCAGTTTGCTGAGCTAAGTGCGTGATCTTTGTGTTACTGGTTAAGTCAACAGTTGCACTTGTTACTTGCCTGGCTGTGGCACAACGTAGGCCTATGTTAAATGGTTGAGAATTGAACCCAGGTGAGGCCATATAAACAAGATTCTCTCGACTTGCATGACGTCACACTGATGACTGCAGTAACAGCAGTTGCCAAGAATAGATATTCATGTAATTATCGTAATATGTATATTTTTCTCTGAGATAATTTTTGTCATTTGTTTCAGACTTTGTAACTTTGCCACTCGATCAGAATGTCTAGAAGCTGTGACTTTGAATATACTGGTAACTGAGTTAAATTAAGTAGCCTTCCTGCGGCCTTAAAAGAGGTAAAGTTAGGTTGTAGGTTATCCATTACAAGTTCAATTTGCCATGCCATTTTTGAGGTTGGGACTTGGGAGATAAGGTCTACTCAAGGACTCTGCCTTATCACTGACGAACTGATCGTATAATTTTCTGTCGTCACAAGTAACATTAGTATTACTGTATGCAATGGGCTAGGCGTGTCTTTCACAGGCAGCCCCCGTGTGGGTTCCGTTTCCTGACTGGGTGTCGTAAAACCTTTGTGGCTTCATTAGATGGTCTGGCGTAAAAGGGGGAATATTAACAGTTACTATACTACTGTGCAATACTCTTGTTTCACGATGTTCTAGGCAGCTTACAGGTCCAGCAGATTGGGTTTCTGTCACACTGGGACCCTGACGCTGTGCTTAGCCTAGAGGCAGTTGCTTGTAGTTCATACTCTAACACGGTGGAGTGGTTCTGGTGGCATTTAAGCTTAGGCCTATCTCAGTGGCCAACTGGCTTCCTTCAGTGCTTTCACGATGTAGGCTATGTTGGGTCATCTGGTCTGTAAAATCGTCCCCGAAATGACATATAGGCCTTCAAATTGTCGAGTGGGACGTTAAGCCTCTACTCACTCATCTTCTGTGCACGACAATATAGGCCTAAACGTCTTCACGTTTTTGTTCATCAGCACGCTGGAGACGTTGCTTCTATGACGTCATCTCCGGAGCGGATGCTGAATGCGACGATATCGAGACAATGCAGCTACACGGGTCTACACACTGCCCGGCCTGACATTGCAGTTTAATGACTGCACAGCAGCGGGGAATATCGCGATAAACTTCACACGCGCACGGTTGGTAAGGGTTCCAGCACCGGTTGTAAGTCGGAGAAGTCTGGTACAGGGGCTGCGGGGATTGGCGAGTTGAGTGTCTTAGTAGGCGACCGGTCCTTGGTTTGATCGCAACGATGAGTTGCGGGCGATCTGCAGGTCCAACCCCGAGCCAGGAAATCATCGGGCAGCTGAACTGCGCCAATGTCGGACCTCTCAACTGCATGAGTGGTGGTGGCCCGACGGCGCCGAGTGTAGATTGTGGCGGTGGCGGTGGCGGTGGCGGGCGCAGTATGGGCGGTGGCAGGACGTCGTCGATGTTGACAAAGAACCGCGACATGTGCGGTGAAGATTCGGGGGCGACCTACGCAGAGGGCTGTCAGCGCGTCATGGACTGCATGAACCGGCTGTGGCAGGAACAGAAAATCTGTGACGTCATCATACAGGCACAGTGCGACCAGCTCAAGGCACACAAGTTGGCGCTGGCCGCATACAGTGACTTCCTCGTCGAAAAGTTCTGCAAATTCCCAGCAGGTTGCGTAGGCCTGCTATAGTAACACGTTTCGTACTTTTTAGCTGGCCCGTTCACTGGCCAGCTATCGTTCCGTCCAATCAGGGACGATACCTTGTTTATGACACGCATGGCCTGCTACTTGAGATGCGGGAATGCTGTCTGTTGCGATCAATGATGCCGTGGCGTGATGTGTCTGCAAATATGTCACGCCACTGCCCCTGCAAAACGGATGAACGGATCGAGATCGTGTTTGAAATGGAAACTGTTGGTGGCCAAAGATACATTGTAGGCTAGTGAATGCGTCCCCGATGGCGAAAAGGAGGGGAGGGGGATGCGATGCAAATATCGCTAACTCACTTTGGCTATTTGATAATTTTGGATAATTGATTGTTACTATTTTTATCGGTTTATTTGCTGGTTGTTTTGTCACATAGGCTAATATTGTCTGTTAGCAACGAAATTATCAGAAAGTTAGACATACAGTGTACATGGCTACTGCTATTCTAATATTGAGCTTTCCGAATCCATAGTTCATCACTTCCTTCATAAATTCGCAATATTGGGGACAGAAACCCTTTCAGCTGCCCTAAAATGAGTCCTGTGTTTGGCAGGTGAAGTGGTATCGATCGACATGAGCGAGTTTCCTGTGAACGTGATCTGCGCTATGCTGACATTCGTCTACACAACCGAGGTCGAGATCACGTGTGAGACTGTAGGACCTCTGCTCAAGTGTGCCGACGAGTTGGGCATCTGCGTCCTCGTCAGCATGTGTATCGACTACCTGAGTAACGTCAACGTCGACACCGCCATCATGTTCTACTCCATTGCCGAGAACTACGACCTCTGCGACATCAAGGAGTGCATCTACAGGTTCATCTGCGACAACTTCTCCGAGGTATTTGCATTGCATACAACACTTCAAGACCACTCAGAGAAAAAGACTAAATAGTGTCAATCACACAAAACTGTACTGATCAGTTTACAAGCTATGTTCAGTATGTCCTCTCGGCCAAAAATTACAAAATTCGGTGGTTTTGGGGGCCACCCTGTATAGAAAAGAACAAAGTTTGGTCTTTTTCAAATGCGGCAATGCCTTAAAACAGTCACCACTCACCAGTAAGTGCGTTTTGGCCACTGTGAACTGTAGGTGTCGACGACGAAGCACTTCGTCTATCTGCCCGCGGAACGCCTGTACCGCATCCTGTCAAACGACTGCCTCAACGTGCAGGGCGAATTGGAGGTCTTTTGTGCTCTGTTGCAATGGCTCGACTTTGACCGCGAAGACCGTCTGTGCATGGCGCCCAAGCTGCTGCAGTGCTGCGTGAGACTGCAGTTCATACCGCCAGAACAACTCATCACCAAAGTCGAGCCCGTCGACTGGCTCTTCCAGAACCCAGACTGCGAGTTCCTCGTCAACGAAGCCATCAGGTTTATTTCAACTGCTCACTCCTGACTGGCTGACCATCACTCACTGGGGTACTTCCACGCAAAAGTGAGGAAATTCAAAATAGGTCATGGGAATTCAGGGGTTTAATAAGTCAGGGAAATGGGTCAAGCGAGAAAAGAAGTGGATGGTTTAGAAATTTCACACTGAAAAGCCAAAAAGTTGGTCTTCAAGTAGTCTGTAAAACTGTACTTATTGACAATGACAGTGCACATCAGTGCTCTGAAACTATAAAAGTGAAGCATGCTGCACGTGTTTCGACTCGTCTGTCAATGATGGTCACTGTAGCTCTTGCGACTGGCTGTGGTGCTTCTCGGCCAGGCACGAAGTGACTATTCTAGGCCTGTCTCCGCAGTCAGTTTTATATATCAAGCTTCAACCCTTCACTACGACCCTTGTCTGTAATCACAAATATAAAATCTGCTCCATCCAGCAAATATTTGCCTATAGGCCCATTACCTAGAACTCGGTTGAGATGTTTTTGCTGGACTGGCTGCTGACCAAACTTGTGCTCTTCTGGGCTCCCGGTGGCCACACCGAAGCTACACAACTGCCTTACCCCCAATATATTACAGTTCTCTTCAGTATCTTCAATCTTGGGATGCAAGAGTAACGCTTGACATACCACACGTTAACAATTGACCAAAACAGACTACTGTTTCAAATGTTATGCAGGTATCACGCTCTCAGACTGAGTGGCAGCAGGCTCGCATGTTCGTATCCACAACAGAAAGCACGTGGCCGAAATAATGTGAAATACTGAAGCTAGTAATGTGCTTTCACCTTCATATCGACTATGCATCTACTCAACGAACGTTATACTCTTCCGTTAATGCCGTGTGAGCATACTATCGTGCATACGTAAATTTGTTAACACGAACAATCATAGTTACAAAAGTTATATTTTATCTTTACCGTTTCATACTACAGAATCATGGACACATATACAATAAATATTATTCTGTATAATTTATATTATTTACTATTATGCATCAACTGTTTTATTTATGGAAATCAAATAAATGGCACCAATTGCAAAACACGAGTTGTGTTGTAATATTAATCAAAATTATTGTAGAGAAAAATATCCTAGTTGATCAGTCAGTTGGTAAAATTACATGCAGTTAGAAATCAAACTATTCAGTCCTTGTTGTCACTTAATTAGTTATACAGCCTGCGCAGCAACACCAAGAACAAATGAAATACTAATCAGTCAGAACACAAACCAAATTATGACAAGGACGGACATAATAATCAGTACAGACAAGACTTACCAAAAGTCTTCAAATTACCCAATAGAAGATATAAAAACTGTACAATATTTGCATCATGATCTGTTTTTCTGTCGTGTGTTGTGAAACACACGCCCATATTAACGCTGTACAACGATGACCATGCTGTACTGCATCACATCCCTCCTAATTCAGTAAGTGTAACAATGACTGCTGATATAAAAGGATGAGCAAGTAAAGGCTTAGCGTCCCACTCGACACATTATAGGTCATTTTGGGGACAATTTTACAGGCCAGATAAACACTACAAACACCTTTTGAAATCCTTGTTTCAGGTAACTTCGACCATCGTTCAAGGACTAGTTCAAGCAGTAAGAATAGAACAGCTATAAGCCAGCAATTGTTCCAAGCAATATAAGACAAATGGAATTACTCACTACATGACATAATATGCAAACTTAATGATAAAATTAATTTCTGACCACAACGTCATGATTACCATAGTCAGTTGGTGCATACAAAAGTGGCAAGCTATCCACATGCAGACATGCTAAATAATGTAAAAACAAACGAATGTGAAAAAACCACTTATTTGCTAACAACAGACATTCAGCAAAAGCAGCAGCTAGGTCATAACACCACCGATTGTCATCAATAGCATCAACAGTGCTTGTGAAAACCTGAAATCCAGGTTTCAATTATTCTCCAACACAAATCCAGTCCATCATGCATTCACAGACTGGATAATATTGCTGTCGTTCAGCTATACACATTACGTGCCCATCTACTGCAGCACCATCAGAACAACTATGACAGGCTGCATAATGCATACACAAACTTAATTTTGAATGCTACTGAATGATTTAAGATTGCACAGACATGCTAACAATCAGTCTTTACAGACTGTTAAGCGTGGTTGTTATTTTACCTTAACACAGACCTTGATGCTAATA
>Ga0126335_1001972_pt1 | contig 11981 bp, 13 predicted proteins | sample OlaspJWI45metaG_FD_108409 | JGI IMG/M metagenome (GOLD analysis project Ga0126335, IMG submission 108409) | Marine gutless worms symbiont microbial communities from Oahu, Hawaii - Olavius sp. 1 OAHU.JWI-45 metaG | ecosystem: Host-associated > Annelida > Digestive system > Unclassified | place...
ACGACAAAGTTACGATGAACTTAAGTAAGTAAGTAAGTAAAACTATATTATAGTGCGCCATAAAGCTGACCTAGTCAGCTTAATCTGCCGCACTCGTAGTGATCAAACCGTTGTCCTAAAACAGAAATCCAGGGTAGAGCTAGGGTTGCAGTCCAAAAGTGCAGTCCAAGGAAAGGTTAGACTACGGGGGGAGGAAAGGTTAGACTACGGGGGGAAGGAAAGGTTAGACTATGGGGAAGATCTTAGCAAGAACTTAGGAAAATCTTAAAAAGTTTTGAAAATCGGGCCCCTGTCCCATACACTAGCTGGATGCCACAAAAAGCGTCTCAGTCAGGTTGCAGTTTTTACGACGCTACACTCAGCATAGATTATGCAATCGTTAGGTCGAAGTCGGAGTAAAAACATCGTAAAAGAGTTCACCTTATGTCCAACCATCTTCATGTAAGACTCGACGGCCTTTGTCGCAATGCTGTTTCCACGCAATGCCAACGTATCATTGTCTGCAACAGCATAAGACAGAATATCAACGTCAACGACTAACGGCAAGAAACTCAAGTGATCTGCTACCTCTGCATTTCTGTTGACTGTTTGGGTTAGAGCAGGTACGAGGCCTTGTATAAGACCCGAGTGGATACATTCTGTCAGTTGCCGAGTGGTTAGCATGCTGGACTCATGCGAGGAAGAGCATGGGTTCGAATCGCAGTCGCGACGCTGTCGAGTAACAGTCTTAGGCAAACTGTAATCGGTAATCGAGTATGGGCTACTTTCACCTTACCTTAGTCTGCATGCAACAGTTTTTGGTACTGTACTGACTAAGACGTAGCAATGCAGTACTGCTGTGGCGAAAATGTACTTTAGAACTAACGAAAGTCAACTCATGCAAAATAAATGATGCATAATGTGGGCGTCCTGCAGCTAGCTAGAGGTCTGGACCAGATCGGACCGGCAACTAATTGCAGAGTACTTGGACTGTTCAGGTCCACTTTTGTGCGGACTGTTTCGTCTCTGATCTGGTCATTTAACAACGTCCAATCTTCATCACTTACCTACTTCGTTCCACTTCATAAAACGTAAACTAACTGACGATAACAAATAACGTAACACAAGAAAGTCGACAATACAGGTGGTCCTCAAGTGTGCAAGAAAAAACGGCAAAACACGCAGCATACCCAGTTTGTTGATTTCTGCGACGAGGATGTCCGTCAGAAAGTTCTGAATCAGAGACTCTTTATGAAATACTGCGACTAGAATGGTCGCCAGCTTCTCTTTCATCTTGACGTCGATGGCGGGCTCAAGTACGTCGACAAGCGTGTTGTAATCACACCGTAGCCACTGCACTCAAGGCAGACACAAGCACGTAACTCGACAAGTTATTACATACGGTTTTACAACCCAACATCAATTTCGGATACGAATCTTCACGTTCAGAAACAACTGCATTCGTACTGACAAACCAAAATCAAACTAATGACCATAACTGTTTGGTTTGAGAGCTCTTTCAATTCTCATCGTCATCCCCTGCAGATTTGTGAGTGTTTTTTATTGTTGTAACGTGCTCGTCATTTTTACGTAAGCGTATTACGTAGCCATTACGAACTACGAATAATACTGCAAAATGCACCAGAACAAAAAAGTGCATAAAACTGTCCCACACAAGCATAAGAAAAAAAGTCCGCGACCTGACGTTTTCACCACTACGCCCCGCCCACCCCCTAATGCGGCGTAAACCAAATTTGGTGTGGGGGGTCGCCCGCCAGACGTCATCAACCACGCCAAATTTCAACTCAACCATGCACAACCTTTGCCATTTGTAATGGTGGAATTATTTATCTAAGTACAACTTTTATGAAACCAAAACGCCAAGTAGGTGCAAACGGGGGATACACCCATCTGGTGACCCATGTATGGTCTATTCTGCAGTTTTCTGAGCGTGCCTGGTAAGTAAGTAAGTAAAAAAGTAAGTAAGTAAACATAATATAGCAGTTTGTGAACTTCACCTCACTGCTATGGGAAAATCACACCAACACAGTGAAATAACAGAAAAATAAACCAACATTAAACACAACTAGACTTCACAACTTGCAACCACTTCTAGCGTTCACCACAGGGCATACACCTACCAGTTACATCTATTTCTGATCAGTAGTTTTTTAGATTTTGTGCACAGACCCACAGACGGCGCCAAAAAACAATACCTGCTCACAGCATGCATGCAGGTAAAAACAGACAACAACCAACAACCGTTTAACGGCCTTTGTTCCGGGACAACCCGGGTAGGCCACTACCAGAAGAAACACTCTGCCTTCTGCCTTAACACAGGGCTGTGCTGCGTTCATGCTGGGTTTCCCCACCTCCTGTCTTCTGGATTTTTATGGAGCAGGGGAAGATAATGGAGACAGAGGTACCGACAGTCCGGGTGGGCGCCACCCCAACTGGACTAACGGCGCCCCCAACCCCACAACCCCCCAAGGTTTTTTACAGGCCGGATGCCCTTCCTGCCACCCAACCAACAGCATCAAAGCACTGAAGGCACCAGATGAAAACAGACACGATCACAAAATGCAGCCGTTGCACAAGAAACACCAACACAGTGAAGCAGCGGTAGACAACCTGCAGCAGAGGATCGTAGTAATTCAGCGGCAATATGTTGACCGTCTGGTACTGCGTCTTCACGCGCATCGACACCGAGTCGTTACGACTGTCGCGCGTCGACCTGCCGACGACTGCCGAGCTGACGTGGTACCACCTTTCCTCGAGCCGGTGCTCACTGATGTCTGCCACGCTGATGTTCACGTAACCTGCATCCACCGAAGCCAAACGCTTATAATAGTGTTAGTCAATTTACAACTAATTCCGCTGTTTAATGCTTATTTATACGCACTGGTTTTCCCACTATGCCAGCTAGAATACTCGTTCCGTTGCAAGCCTGCTGCAGAAAATCCAAAGAAACAAAGCAATTATGCAAAGGGATTAAGGGAGTATCAAATCCATGCAGGCAATCGGGACCCACCATCTAATACAACGTTCTTTGGGTCCCCAAGAGTCTCCAACCCAAGTAGGATCTTGATCCGTTAAGCCGTATTTGCACAGCAAAGCCGTGTGACAGACAGACTTAGAGATGCCGGGAACATCTGTCACAACAGTTGGCATCTCAAGTACTGGATGCGGCCTAAAAACAACGCAGGGACTGCTCGCCTAGAAGTGTATGCTGGTCCCGCTTCTTTCTCTTATCAGCTTCTCGGTATACACTGATTGTAACTGCGTTGATTCGAGGAAGATCTCTGCACCAATACACAGAAGCATGCTCACATTGCCATTCTACAAAAATTCACTGGAACAGCAACTCAGTCTTATCCACCGAATGGTGAAGAGAAATAACATTCGGCAGTTTCAAATTTCACAAATACCCATGACATGCTATTAAAATACCGCAGCTAGAATGGGCTGTACAAAGACGAAAAATTGGTATACACATTGCCAGACAAAGCTACATTTGATAGCTAAATTACAAATTAATCAAAATTACGTTGGCATTCAAGTTTATTCAAGTACAGTTAGTAGAGTAAATTGCAGCAATTCACAAAATTCTACAGCCTGCAGAACACTGAGTGGCCTGCTCCTAAACTACATTTCAAGACAACACTGCCAGCATAGAAAAGTTTCCAAACGTACGTGAATTCAAACAGCTCATTCCAAAGTAGGACGTCCGACTTCACGGATGTCTTTGCATAGAGCACCTTATCACAACTGACTTCACAGAAGTACCGCGAAGGACAGCTGACATGGCACACACGACATTCGGTACAGAAATTCAAACGTCAAGATTGAAATTCAGACAGAAGCATTAAAAATTATGGCAGATTGCTAGCCGCAGACATCGAAAAGAACAAAAGACGAAATGCAAAACAGAAAAATACGAAACAGAGCACAAATTACAAAAATATCATGTCAAAGAGACCTACGATTTATTAGTTGACCGCCACATTGTGTTAGGAGGGTGGGCAAAACTGGGCAGGCAGAATGGCTAGTTCTGCACAGATTGTCAGGGCACCCATCCCTCTACATGCACGCAAAATTTCAAGTCTCTAGCTTCAGCCATTCCGAAGATAAGAGGGAAATGTCAAAATTAAAAACTGGGCCCCCTCCCACTCTCTGTGGGGGATCAGGATCCCCGTCTAACACAATGTTCCATGGCCCCCAGGAGTGTTCACCCCAAACAGTATCTTGATCTATTCATATTCAGCCATTTTTGCACAGTGAAGCCAGATGAACCACGTGACGGACAGATGGACAGACTGACAGAGAGACAGAAACCGCAAACACTGGTAAGAATAGACTACATCGCATGCATTCGATGCCGCCTAAAAATACAATGTTACTCTGAAATATAACGTCCAGAAATGTTGAGTCAGACAGAAATTCAACGTCATGTGGAGATTTTATTAAAAATATGAAACACGAGAAATGCTACGAGTTAGGGAACCGGCTATGTCACAGTAGGTAAAGTAAAAAAGTGTGGAGAAAAGTGTTGTACTTCTTCTTCTGTGACAAATTCTTGGCCTCGCTGATACAGACAGTGAGAGAACGCTCGGTTCGATATTCAAAGTTCCGCCGCGGATGCATGCATCGACAGAAGCTGCACAAAACACACCGATAGAGAATATGAAAAATACACAACACGACGGAGACAGCAACACAAGCACACATCAAGAAACAAATTAAACTGTCCGGGTTATTGTATTCTATGGGCTACAGACCTACAGTATACACACTGTCGACTTGATACAGGTATAATCTATTAAACTGCGTTGGCGAAAAGCAAAAACCTGCGCGATGCAGCTGTTTCGCAAGCGTGACCTTGAGATTAACCCCATCACCTTCTCGGCGTCTGTAAGTCTGTCTGGCGCACAGGTAACCAGATATAGTAGTAGTAGCAGTAGTAATAGTAGGACTTCACATGCCACTCGACACATCCTATGTCGTTTTGAAAATTATCGTTTCACACCAATTACCAAACTGGAGTAAAATCAAATTAAATTGTGTCCGATGGGAGCGCAGGCCTGCGTGCTGTCGCTGTTTTGCAACTGTGACCGACGGGGCTTAAGGCATTTAAAACTTAGAGCTTGAATTGGAAAAAATATCAAAAATATGTCTCAGGGTCAAAGGTCAAGGTCAAATGTCACCGACTTCTAATCACTTCTAGCGTTCACCATGGGGCATATCCCTACCAAGTTACATCAGTTGTTGATCAGTAGTTTTCGAGATTTCGTGCAAACAGACACACAGACGCCGGCGAAAACAATACCTGCTCACAGCGTGCGCGCAGGTAAAGACGTGGCAAAAGTAATCTGGCAAAAGCTGCATCGAACTCCCCTCCCCCTCGTTGTGAGGATAGGGACCCCCATCTAATACAACGTTTCTTGGGTCCCCAGGAATGTTCATCCCAAACAGGACGTCGATCCACTCAGCCATTTCTGCACAACTCGCCCGCATGACAGACAGGATCACTGATCGCAACAGGCTGTGCCTCACGTATCCGAAATATCCTGTATGCACAACCGTGACACAAAATGCACAAAATTTAACCAAAATGATAGTTACAAAACATCACTAATATGCATAAAACTAGAACTAAAATGCCAAGACAGATACCACCATAATATGAACATGCCTCTAACATAAAAAAGTAAGTAAGTCCTTCCCGAGCCACACGGCCCACGAGCCAGCTCTGATCTCCCTCAGCCAGAAACCAGCTAGGGCTAGTGCATCATGTGGTGCGTCTGTTCACTTTCCAACCATCGGGCCAGTACCAAATTATACCGCTTGGTGACCAAGGCTCCCAGATGTACATAACTTGCCCAAAGTTACTACGCAGTGGTACCCGGCCAAGACTCGAACCCATGGTCACAGATCCGATGCTCCACGGAGTAAGCTACTATGCCACATAACAGTAAAAGCGAGCACGTTACTCACTATTTAAGCCACGTTTGCTGATCTTCATCCGTCCTGCAGCAGTAATACTTGCTGCCGTTGCCCGTTGACACCTGGAAGCAATGTGCCTGGTCCAGAACACTGAAGTGCAGAGCTCGGACCGAGACATCCTTGGAAGAGAGATCGATGGAATGAAGTCCGCTGGGTGGAGATGACGGACACAAGGACTCGTGAGACTGAGACGGCCGCATCTGGATTGACAGCTGTTCGCTGCAGTACACACACACACATTGCATTACTTTTTAAATTTCAACAAATTTGTAATAAATGGAGATGGACACCGACAAACGGACAAAGATGTGGAGTGCAACACATCGACTCAGACGAAGTGCCTCCGTGCATCTTCTCGGCACATCGGGCAGCAGCTTGTCGTGATCTCAACCGGACCACACTCAGACTTATGGACTGTGCGGTTGAAGACGACAGATTGCAACATCATCGGTGAGTGCGCTGGTGGACAAAGCGTCCAATTCTGGAAGTGCAGACACTGGAACATCTGCTGCATGGCCAGACGGCAACATCCGCGCGTGGTAGTGCAGACTGCTTGCGAGCTGCACGCTTCATCTCTATAAAACTGCAACACGACTTGCTTCGAACTTAGTCAAACGTAGTCCCATACTCACAACAGTTGACTCCACTTAAACAATGCCATTTACTACAACAGAGACAGACTAATGACGAACTCAAATTAACTGAAATCACACTTAAATTAACAAAATAAACTATACGATGCATAATTACAATGCAAACAACACCCAGAATACTAGCAGTGCATGACACAGAAGCACGTGGCACATCTACAAACTGAGAATGACCCCATTCAGCGGCAGCTAGAAAATGTGTAATACGAAGCCGATGACTACCGACACAATCAAAAGCAGTGGCCAGCCAGCACAGTCCAACGGTGTGTAACCATTTCATTTCATAAACTAACAGAAAGCAAGATCCAACATGCAACAGATCCAAAGTCTGAGCAACCACTCTTTCTCGAGAAGAACTGATCTTCAATTCTAACAAAAGGCCTAAATGATTTGGCAAAGGCTGCATCTCATGCATTTGTTGCAGCCTAGAAACTGTCGTAAATGCATATTGTGATCATTCAATACTGAACTTCCGAGTCTTATAACTTACCTACATGTAAAACTATTTTCGTATCTGTCACTGTTCGAATGTAAACAAATTTGAAACAAAAAGGGAGACAAAAAGGTGAACAGCAGTGCATTAACGTAAGCTAAACCAGCACGAGAGAGAAGGCTGCATAATACATATCACACAGCTAACCCGAGATGCACGCCTACCTCAAACCATCATCTTTTGGCTTGGCGGTCTTAGGACTTAACCCGTGCCGTGCAAGCCATCGGCGGGAGAGGCGACCGAGGCTACGAGTGCGCTTCAGAGGTGAGGAGCTGGCTATCATCACATCATCATCATCAGCATCATCATCAAGCTCTCTGTGGCACAGCAACAACAACGGCATGCCGCGCAAACATGCAACGAGTCGCCGTGCCACGCGCCGCGCAATCAGACATGCAACGCCGCGCAACAACACCTACACGACTCTGAACATAATGCACCGAAATGGCCAGCACGCAACTGCCAATCACAAATCCCAGCACAACGGTTTTCTTCATTTTTATTGCAGCCATGTGATCATTCTTTTATCTATTATGCAGCTAGTTTTCGTTCATACGGTATTTTCTCTCAATTTCTTGTACGGTTGTGATCTGACAACCTGATAATAAAGTATTGGTTCAGTGATTGATTATATTTAATAGTTGCTGGATACAGACTGCGGACCACATCTATTTTTACATTCAAGCAGATGGCAAACGAAGTACAGTAAGAATTTAAGAAATATGAAAGCAGCATTAAACAGTTTTATATTTCATGGCACATAATAGCTTATACTGCAGACAAACTTCCCACGCACATTATAAGATTTCTTTGGTTATGATGGCCACCATTAGTCAAATCTGTACCACTTTAACATTGCAAAGCTACTCTGTGGTAAAAAAGTTGTGCATTATGTTCAAAGTGTACAAGCCACCACGAGCACATTCAACATGCAACATCGTCATCGGTGCTTATGCAAATCGTCACAGGAAGACAAAGAGAATGCAATAATTACGAGGCAGAAAAACCTTACAAACGGTGCACAAAGTATTGCAAAAGCATCTTAGGCTATTTCGAAGACCAGAATTGTTCACTCCTTCGTCTTGAGCAAATCCCATGCTTTCAGAAATACAAAGAACAAATATTCTTGGCTCAACTCAGCATTTTAATATACGGAATACTTTCCAATTTCATCATACTTAAACACTACAAACATCAAAAATCAGTATTCTTTCATCCCACCATGATTTTGAATAGAGAACAAAACATCGATAACTAACAATAATGCTCAAGCAAGCGACAGACACAAACTAAATTTTACAATTAAAACTTCACCAACTATGAAATTGAGAAATACCTGAACGAATAAAAAACTTAAACTGGTTCACTCAACTAATCAACTCAGACAAACCACGATTTAAAAACCCAATTTAGAACATGCTGAAGTCGTGCATACAGCAAGACTGAGAGCACAAATCACAGCTACTGACCGATTCACTCAAAATGACGCCATTCCATGCAACATGCAGCAACTAATGTTTCCATAAAGCACTCAGCAAGCGACACTTCTACAAACCTGCCACTGATGGTGACCACAATTCCACCTTCACTAGACTCCTGAGTTCCACGGCCGGCTTTGAGCTGATCCTTGCCCGTCGACTTTTTAGCGTTCTGGTTGTCAAGCTTCGTTGAGCTTTTTGTGCGGGTGAGATTCTCGCGGATGAGTTGTGACTGCCGGGCAAAGAACGTCTGACAATCAGCCAACACATACAGACTTCGTGTGACCGACATGCCGAACTTGTCATAACCACAACATTGCAAATTAATACCTAAAATTGAACTGTGTGTGCACAGCCCTTTTTGCCGCGTGACCTTGACCTTGGCCTCATGACCTTGAAACTGGACCGGGGTATAGATATTCTCAAGACGTATCTCCACACCGAAAACGAAATGGCTAGGTCAGGCCACTCAACAGTTATAGCTTAAACAAGTACGAAAGTAGCTCCCAAGGTCAAAGAACAAGGTCAAGTCTCACCAACTTCCAATCACTGATAGCGTTCACCATGGTTCATATTCCTACCAAGTTACATTAATTTCTGATCAGTAGCTTTTGAGATTTTGTGCAAACAGACAGACAGACACACAAACAGACGCTGCCAACAACAATACGTGCTCGCATCATGCGCGCAGGTAACAACCGCAAATATTTAACTCACAAAAGTCAACGATGTTTCTTTGTCAAACTGACTTCTGCTCTAAACATGATGTCACCAAAACGTAACTGAATTGTGAGAACTTGTTTGCAGTAGTGTTGGCAATAAATTTGCAATGTTGTTTTTTCGACTTCAATCGATAAATTAATTCGAAAAGCTTTTCACAAACTGGTTAACTCAAGAGAGCCGACAAAAACACAAACACATCCAAGAAAACAGTAAATGCCAAATCAGTACCTTCTTCCTGCTAAATAACGTAATCAATGCCCGATCCAGACTATAATACTGCCTATATGATAAGACAGAAATGTAACTAGTGATGAGCGCTGCACTTACAAAGATTCTCGACTGACTGCTGGGAGGTTTGACAGACTCCTCCGAGATTTCTGATGATATGCTTCCTCGACGGTCACCATCTCCTCGTCCGTGATGCCAGCCAACTGGGGTCTGAGTATTCTGGTCTTCAATAGCTGTGTGATATTGAAACATCTAAGTATTCAGTTAGTTAAATATTAGAATTATGTCATTAGAAAATATTAAATTCCATAAAAAGCAGCTGCAGAACTTTGGTAACTTTTAGTCTTTTACGTCATTTGTTACTTCAATGCTGTCCAGAAATACTGGACAGTGACCACATTCAATTCATGTCTGCCCACCCATGTTTAAATCTTTGCTTGTAGTCTCCGTAGTCTCCGATGTAGCAAGTATTTAACAGTAACTCTAACAGCCGATGTTGTTTAACAACATTTTTGGTCTTCCTCGTATGCTGGTTAACCGGAAATGATTTGCAAGCGTCTGTCCCTCACAACATAACCAAAACAGAGTCATTACAACTGGCAAGATACCGCAGAACTGCGGCAAGACCAAAAAAAACAAATATTTGATTACTTATTAACTACGTGGTAAAATTTTCCAAATTACAGCCAGTCACAAGCAGCTACTGACTAGGCAAGTGCACTTTGGTCAGCATAATTTCCATGTCCTTCTCGAGAGGTCGTATCCTGTGATGTCTGTCGAACTCCTCCTTCGTACAGCCCACCGTGACGACCGTTGCATTTGCCAGTTTGTCGCTGTCCTGCGCTGCCTGTTAACGTAGAAACAAAACAGTCTGAGCACGAGACTAATTTCTACAGCACCGCTAACAATGAAATGGAGAGCGGTGCTGAACAGTAAAATAACAGTAAAAACTGAAAATAAAATAATAACTAGTTGTAAGCCTCCACAAAAAGTATTGTTACCTGTGCGCATGCTGTGAGCTGGTAGTGTTTTGATGGCATCTGTGTGTGGGTCCATCCATGTGTCTTGTCCGCATAAAATCTCAAAAACTACGGGTCGGAAATTCATGCAACTTGGTAGGAATATGTCCCATGAGGAAAACTAAAAGTGGTTGGAAGTTGGTGACATTTGACCTTGACCCTGACCTTGAGAGCTATGTTCGTATTTTTTTTCACCTCAGGATACACCTTTCAAATGGATTCACCTAGCAACTTCATTTTTGATACATAGATACATCTTCAAAATTTCTAGGTCATGGATCAGTTTCAAGGTCGTGGGTCCAAGGTCAAAGTCACGGTAGCCAGAAAGCAGTATCGTGCAACTCCAAAAATACTGGCCAAAATTGCTGGGGCTTGATCGGAATATCTGCTACAATAATGTTCAAAGTAATTCAGAGCTTCTGACATCTTGACCTTGAAACATATTTTCGAATTTCTTCAATTCTAGCTCTAATTTTCGAAAGCTTCACTTTCAGTGTGTGGGTACATCTTTAGAATATCTAGTTCACCTTCGAGTTTCAAGGTCACGGGGTTAATCTCAAGGTCACGGCCGCAAATCAGTGGCAGCGCGCAGATTCGTGTTCACCTCGGACAATTTAATTATCAAATGTTTCTTAAATCTAGCTGAACGAACACTATTCCGGAGTGACGTAGGAAATCGGTTCCAAAAGTGCGGTCAGGCAACTGAAAACCCTCTGGAACCGACCGACAACGACACGCGCACTGTCCGCTGAGCACAGATGCACTCTACCCGGAAGTCTTGAAGGTAAGCTGGTGCGAAACCGAATGCAACATCGCGCAACAAGATGCACAACTTGCACAAGACAGACTTCACAACTTCACAAGCAATCGACTGCACCGGTACGGACAACAACTAAAACATCCAGGGCAGGCCCACTCTGCGGCAACCACACAGGCTGTCATGCTCAGACAGACAGACAGAGAGATGCATGAACAGGCCGGTCGCTATACACGGCTTTCGCCTGTAGATGCGCATCTGCATAACAATCAAACCAATAGGTTACAGCTGAAGAAGCACAAAGGCAGCCGGCAGCGGCTTTGGTGGCACCTGAGCTGTGAGTAAAAATATAAGTAAGCAAGTGAAACATATAGGCCTACAGCTGTGAGCGAGTAAGAACACAAATAAATAAGAGAGTATTTGTAATACATTCACAAGACGCAGTGATCACTGATCAGCTAACTGACACGCAGAAACGTCTCGGCAGTAACTCGCCAGACTGGTGTCACTCGGCAGTGAGTGGGTGCGCAACGGCCTCATCTGATTACTGATGATGGTCTGGAGTAAAAGAGGGAACATTAACACAGCTGCTCTAGTTACTATAGCACAGTGCAATACTCTTGTTGCACGATGTTCTAGGCAGCTTATAGG
>Ga0126335_1001973_pt1 | contig 11978 bp, 8 predicted proteins | sample OlaspJWI45metaG_FD_108409 | JGI IMG/M metagenome (GOLD analysis project Ga0126335, IMG submission 108409) | Marine gutless worms symbiont microbial communities from Oahu, Hawaii - Olavius sp. 1 OAHU.JWI-45 metaG | ecosystem: Host-associated > Annelida > Digestive system > Unclassified | place...
GTTTTTGGCGGCATCGAAAGAGATTCTGGCAAGTGCTTCTTGATTGAAGTTCCGGACCGCTGTGCTGCCACCCTTCAGCCTTTGATCGAACAGTATATTCTGCCTGGTTCCCATATCATGTCTGAAGGCTGGGCAGCTTATGCCAACATTGATGTGATTTGGCACGGGATCTATTTGCATTCTGTCATCGTACACCAGCGCAACCAGATGTCCATAGAGAATGTGTTGAAAACATGTGGATGCGAGCTAAACGCAAGCTACGACGACAGTTCGGCACGTCCCACGAGCTGTTCCCTTCTTACTTACATGAGTTCATGTACAGAAACAAATGTCGAAAAACAGGCCATGTTCCAAGTGTTTTTGCAGACTGCTGCCGAAAACTATGCGCTTTAAACCTGAATTTAGTTTGCTAATTATTTAATAACATTCATTTGCAGCGAAAAATTACTTCAAATTTACTATTGTTTATCGTACTGGTCAGTGGTATTTCTGTACGTTGCAAATTGCAGGCGAAATAATTAAAGTACCTAAAGTGCAGGATTACCCAATTATGACAGTATTCGCAAGAAAATATATCAAAGTTTTTATAAAGTTTAAGCCTAAGTCGAGATAGCGACGGACTGGTAGAGAGGCGCTGTAACTTGTGAGATGCCTGTATTGCGCAACATCGTCTTGTGACGTCATCACGGGCTCCGTGTCGGTACTCGAACGCGACGGACAGTTACAGTTTACTTCTTCCACTGACCTGTCCCCAAGTGTAATCCGTCGGTGGTTGGTTACTGAAATTGCTGGAGTAATTTTGTTGACATTTATGGCTCAAGTGTTATGGATTAGTGTGCACAATGCATAGTGATAAAAAACCTATTGGATATGTTTCACTTTGACACTGATTTACCCGTTCGAGGTCGGAGTAACATATTGGCAGCTGACATCATTAGACTACTTAGCGGTTTTTTAAAATGATATGCGCTATATAAATTCACGTTTTACTTGCTTACTTAGGGGCTACTATGACACTTGTGCGCTTGTCATGCTGGTGAAGCAGGTATTGTTTTTATCAGCATCTGTCTGTGAGTCTGTGTGTCTGTATGTTTACACAAAAACTCAAAACTGTAGATCAGAAACTGCTAATTTGACAGAAATATGTATCATGCCTGGAAGATGACTTTGCCCCAGATCCTCCAGCTGTCCGATCCCTGCTCTTCTCAAAGTCTGGCACGTATTTCGTGCTCTACAGAGAGTAAAGGAAGGTTCTCTCCCACCATACCCTTTTTGCTCTTCTGATCAGACTGACTGTGGCCTTTGCTAAACGGTTGAATTTGACTTCTTGTAGTCGCGAGTCAGCACTTGACGCAAAATTATGGCATACTTCGTCTTATCTTAGGCTTAATGGAACACTTGTCAGGTCAGTGGAGTAGCTGGTCATCATGCAGTGTGACTTGCGGAGCCGGCACTAAAATTCGTCATCGCTGGTGTTTTCCCGGACTTCCAGAGTCATGCAAGTCTAAAGAGAATGACATCTGTGTGCAGGAAGCTTGTCACCCAGGTATTATACTGTATACAATACTAGGTGCAGCTTATGTCCGACACGAACACTCAGTATTGATGTGATTCGTGATTCAGAGAACGTAACCTTGATTACGTTAGTCGTCCGTAGTTCGTGAGTGAGTAGAGGCTTAACGTCCCACTCGACATTTTATAGGTCATTTCGGGGACAATTTTTACAGGTCAAATGACCCAACCAGCTGATGGAAGCTAGTTGGCCACTGAGATAGGCTTCAGTCCCACCAGAACCACTCCCCACTGTATTACATTATGAACTGTAGGCAACCGCCTCTAGGCTAATCACAGCGTAAGGGTCCCAGTGTGACAAAAACCCAATCTCTGCTGGACCTACAAGCTGCCTAGAACATCGTGCAACAACAATATTGCACTGTACTATAGTAACTAGAGCAGCTGTGTTAATATTCCCTCTTTACTCCAGACCATCATCAGTAATCAGATGAGGCCATGAACGGAGGTTGAGGGGTAGTTCAATTAACATAACAGAGTCAGAGGAGACAAAGCATCAAAATAATCGTCCTTAATGTCGTTAACAAGCAAGTTGTGCTGCATTATGCAGGACAGAAGGAGCCGCCAGTGTCGGTGTTTGAAGGTTCGTTTGCTACATTACACTGCTCACAAGACATCGGTAGTCGACCAAAAGAAGTCTTCTGGATTACTCCATCTGGCGAAAAGATTGCTTCCAATGTTACCAATAACCCATGGTATGTGTAATGGTGCATGTGTTTTGATAATTTAATATTATTAATTATTATGAGTATTAAAATAATATCATTGTTTTCAAGTTATCCTGCAAGGGGCTGCATGGCGCCACACATAAAAGGGTTAAATGCATAACAGCTTTTATTAAACTGTGTCCAAACCTGCGCGCTGCCGCTGTTTTGCAACCGTGACCTTGAGATTAACCCCGTGACCTAGATATTCTAAAGATGTACTTTTACACTGAAAATGAAGAGCTTAAGGCTGTCAAGACTTAGAGATTTAGAAAAAATACGAAAATATGTCTCAAGGTTAAAGGTAAAAAATATCAAAAGCTTCAAATCACTTCGAGCGTTATCGTAACAGATATTCCGGTCAAGCCCCAGTAAATTTCCGGACAATAGTTTTTGAGTTGCACGCTAACGCTTTTTCGCTGTAATGACCTTGACCTTGGAAGCACGAGAATAGCTCTCGAAGTCAAAGGTCAAGGTCAAATGTCACCAACTTCCAACCACTTCTGGCATTCACCATGGGGCATATTCCTAGCAAGTTACATAGATTTCTGATCAGTAGTTTTCCGGATTTTGTACGGACAGGCAGACACGCACAGACAGACAGACGCTGCTAAAAACAATACCTACTCACAGCATGCGCTTAGGTAAATATTAGGATGGCATGATGTATCAGTATAAGAGCGCCATTGAATGTTGAGTGGATAGAGCTATCTGATGTGGGCGTGTCTCAGAGAAACCTGCAGGTTGCAGCTAAATTTGGGAACCAGAAATACAAGTACAAGGCCTTTCCTGTTACTCATACTAGCGCTGTCGCTATAGTGAACCGTGCCACAAAACACTTACCCATAAAATTATCACCCTTGCACACACCAGGTCTCACAGTGGGCCTAGTCTTAGAGCCGACCTCAGCGCTGACTCCCAGCTGATGCTGCAGTCATCCATGAAATAGAAACAACAGAACAGAGAGCCCCGCGTGTACTTTGTCTGCTTTGTCTTGTTTCAGAAGAGTAGGATAAAAGCTTAGCTGTTCGAATGGCATCTGTGTGTGTCTGTCTGTTAAACATGGTTTCGGACGTCGCGACCGCTAGACATAGAGAGCTGTAATCTTGTATGCCGAGACATAGTGACAGACTCTGATCACAAACCAAAAATTAGGTCAACCTGACCTACTTAAGCCACCTGAGCGTCACTGCCCATTGGCGGCTCGTTAAATTCATAGCTCGTGTTGCAGTATAGTTTTATTATCTGTTTGACCTCATTATTAGAGTATATTCTTTACTGTATGCTTGTAGATGTTCATTGTGTTGTGTAAGGTATGAAGTGCGAGGACACTTGCTGTTCGTCTTTAGTGCCGAAAAAGCAACAATTGGCACTTATCATTGCGTCATGATCACCAAAGACAACCAACTTGTCACTAGCGACGCCAAGCTAGGTCTCGTTTGCTGTTTCATTTCAGTTTCACGTTGCTGTGTTGTGCTTTAGCCGTTTTGTCCAACTGACGACCTGCTATGCTATGCTGTCATAATGTTTGAACATAGCAGCAAAATTTTTCGCTATCTGGTCGCCCATCATTTTAGTTTTCTGGTTGAACTTCACTGCAATATTCTGTTAAGGTTACCTTTGAAAAGAGAAGATATGCACATTGCACAAAAAGTTTAATAAGCATTTATAATGGTCGATTGAACTGTGTCATACTTCTGGTTCTATGTTATGACGATTAAAGCTGCTTACGTTGGTGATGTTCCAGTTGCATACACGTGCAAGGACACTAATCCGTGCTTGTTTGGAGGAACGTGTCTGCAGCGTGGAGCACCAAGGTCTGCTAACAAAGTGAAAATGCCGTCACGTACGAAGGTCATTCCACAGCCGCGGTTCAAGTGCTTATGTCGACTTGGATTCTATGGAGAATTCTGTCAAGAAGGTACTGTAGCCTATTTGTGCAGTTTGCGCCTTCCAAATCAACAGTTTATCGCATTTAGGCTCTTTTATTGGACGTTAAAAATCACTTGTTGATATTTATTTCCAATAAATGTAGAGAAATAATTTTGTTTTAAACAAATAATAAGTGTAAATTTAGCTAAAGCAGTGCTTCATAGGAAATTGGGAATATACAGAGCCGATGGCATAGTACCGTACACAGTTGGCAAATGTCTTTGAAGCTCAGCGTTGGCAGCACTTAAAATTCGTGTATTCGATTGAAGCATGCAACTGGGGGTGAGAACGGGACATCTGCTGAGACGATGTGTGAGATGTATGTAGTTGACAGTAAGTTAATGTGTTGAATTGAACGCATGTATAATGTGCGTATAGAGGTGATCAGTGCGTTTACGCTGCAAGTTGGAGCTGCTGTCCTTACGACGTTGATGGCGCTTCTGTGCTGCTGCTGCTGTTTCCTCTGGTCAGTATAGCCTACTTCACACACATTTGCGGCAGAGTCGGATCATAATAGGCCTAATGGTTTTATTTGTATTGCAGCACGCATGCTGGATTACACAATATCCACGCAGGACAGTGCATACATAATATAACACAGATCATCATATGAACATTACATAACATATGCAGTTTAGCACAGTAATATACACGCTGCCAAACAGCGGTGCAAGGCTTACTCAATGCTGTAAATTAACAATTGTACAAACCGAAACAACAAACACATACTATAACATAAGACACAACTTAATAATGGCAAATATTTACAAACATGCATTCACTTTTTGGCACAGACCATGGATCGAACCCCACATCTTTGGATCCCAAGTCGGACACTCTAACCACTACTCCACCGTCCCCCTCCAATGCGTCTGTTAATGTATGTAACACATTTTCACATGATTAACTAATACAATACATGTGGTTTCTGGTTTCTTACTGTATAGCGTATACTGTCGCTGGTAATTCTGCGGTACAGCTGGGATCAGCAGCAGTATCCTAAGTTGGCAGCGGAGTCTGCAGCAGCGCGTCCGTCGGTTGGAGTCCGTGAGACTCAGACGCCCGACTTACAGCGGCCGACGATATCGTCGCCGGCGCGTCCCGTGCGCCCGAGCGCCGTCGACAGTCTGTCGACGACCGACGATGATGACGATCTGCCACTGCGCGGACGCCCGGCAGACCGAGACACCGGCCCAGTGACCACCATTGACTCCATTCGTCGAATGAGGCGGCGGCGTTCACGCACAGAACGAACACGTCGGCGTGAACGTTCACTGGCGAGAATGTCCAAGGGTGGCGAGACGCCGTCGCCCGTCGAGAAGACGCACTTCGTAGATGCCAGCGGCAACCGCGTGACGCGCTACCGGACCAGCCCACCCACGCAGTTCCCACAACTGCCGTATATCGACCGCCCACGCACGGCAGACGACGACGACGACGACGTCGGCAGTCTCTTCCGGTTTGACAGTTCCAGATATGGCGTAAGTCCGACGTCGTGGGACGACGAAGATGAGGTACACAAGGTCGTCAGCTCGCGAACCTCGACGCCCGGCAAGCTGCGCTCGATGCTGCTCGAGTCTGGCATTGGCAGTTTTCCTGCGATTGGCAGTAGACAGACAGAGACCGAGGTACAACAACCGACAGAAGACGTTGTAACGCAGACTCCGACTGCCAGAAGACTGTCGTATGGCGCTCAGCCATCTGACGACTATATCCAGCCTACTATTCCTATTCCTCTCCCGACTCCACCCACCACCACGGAACGTGCCTCCGCTAGCATTCTACCTCGCAGTAGTCAGGAGCCAAGGCCGTCCTGGGCGAGTCCTTCTGATGAGTATCTTGTTACCCGTACGTCACTGGACGCTGTCGTCGACCCGGCGCCCAGTTCCAAGTTCGTGACGGCGCTGAGTGTGCTACCGACACAGCGCGCCGAGGCGGACGTCGAGCTGCAGCGCATCAGGCAGTCCTTCAGCTCTCAGTCCGTGGCGGTGGAAGATGTACCGGACCAGCCGTCGTCGACTACCTCCAAGGCTGCTGCGCTTCACCGTCGACGTGCGGGCAGCGCCGCCACGTCTGACGTCCCTGTACAGCCGTCGTCGTCAAGACAGGCGCGACGTTCCAGCAAGTTAGACGTCACTGACGTCGCGCTACAGCCTTCGCGCACTAAACAGCCTTCATCCGCATACAGTAAACCTTCAGCGCCGTCGTTTGACGAGATTAGCCAACAGCGGCTAAAGATCCTCCGTCGTCCGCCGGATGACGAGTACACACCCATGTTGCAGACGCCGCTGGTCGACAGTGGATGGGAGACGGTCTACGAGGAGGATCTGGCACAGAGCGGCAAGCCGTACCCGTTCTATCGTACCCCGGTGATGAGTAGCAGTCTGCGGTCGTCGTCGCCACAAACCAAGACCCGACGCTCGTGGGCACGCTTGCCTCCAGGAGGCACGTCACGGGCTCACGCACCTGCTGGGGGCTGGTCACAGCGTTCAGAGAGACGATACACCGTACCCCGCCTTTCACCACCCAAGTTCATCCAACGCCCTGTGAGTGACATTATGTTTTCATGCTAATCATTTTGTAATCACACGTGCAGTGCACAGTTTCTTACATGTACACATGAATTTTATACGTTTTATTGTATGACAATTCAGAATTAATACGCCTATGCAGTTTGGCTTAGTGGATCTGTTAACGCGTTGGTTTCAGTCCATCTGGGCCTGGTTAATACTGCGGTCGATTAGTCTTCAGACGACAAAAACCATCTGGCTGTGTAAGCACTATCCAGGTCACCCGTGTCTGGCCGCAGGCTCAATGAGTATAGACCTACTAGCGGAGTTTTTATTCACCACGTTATGCAGTAGTACTGCCAAAGCCACTGGCAAAAATTGTGAGCATTTACTACCGATGTACATTAGCTTGCCGTGTGTCATTAATCTTTGTGGCATGCAGGAACGCCAACACGGTAATATGAACAGAAACTTTAGCAATAGTTCGTCGAGGCGCGGTGACGACATCTATGACGTCAACGTCAACAATAGAAACAACAACAGCAGCTGCAGCAGTACCAGTAGTTTATACAGCAGCATCAGCCACGGCGACATTGCACCCGACCACGGCTACGGACGACGACCACGCCCACATGGTAGCCATGACCACCGTTACTATGGTAGCATGGAGAAGAGCCGCAGCTGCACCAGTCGTGGTATCGCTAGAATTGACTCAGGCCATCAGAAGTCATTGTCTGTTGGCAGGAAGCCACGGTATAGCCTCGACGACCGTTGACAGCTTGTATCATTCATTACGCTAACTGCCCGTGACACTATTTAGCGACATTTCAGTGAGTATTGTCAGTATAGTATCACTTTACTTTTCTCCCGATATTTGTGCTGTATATTGCAATCTTGTTCGGTTTCCCATACCTCATAGCATGTACCACCGTAAGAGGTCCAGCTTATTACGCGGTCGTCCGTACAGCAAAAGGCACGTTATGGGTTTATGCTGTTGGTTGCCTTTGTCTCTTTCACGCCTTTCCCAATTCTCCAAGACTTGGGAAAGTCAAGTGCCGGCTAGGTCTAACGGCAAGTATGGTCACTGGCTTTAGAAATTAATGCAAGAATTAGTTGTATAGTTGTAGTACTGAAGCGCCTATGTGTACAAGACTGTAGTGTATGTACACAGAAAGTAGTGCTGGACTATAGAGATATGCTGACATTGATGGAGAAGTTGTTTTGACTTAAGACAGAAATAAACATTTTATCAAAATTTATTGTAACTTCCCCCTATAACTCTGAATTGTCTTTGATGTGTACCAGTTGTGTGTCTGCCATATGCGAGCTTTGAGCAAGGCTGTTTTTAATATGGTTAGCTTACAACTACTTACAAGCTATCAAGTAGCTTACTTGCTATTTCAATAGTTTATTATTTGTGCAAAATAAGTTTTATCAGAACAAATGGTTGTCTCAGATTCATATTTGTTCCCACAGCCATTTACACAATCCATAAACAGTACTCAGAAGTGACAACTTCAAAGTTAATAAAGCCACCACCAAAACTGTACAATTATAGTTAATTTATTACCGATGTGTAATCAATCAAATGGAATAAAACAACCAATATGATTAATAAGAATCATTATGTAAATAACTCGGGATATAACATTTAGTACAGCAATGTTTTTGAACACAGGACCGTTTGTTACGTGAAAGAATACCAGTAAACGTAAGACAATGTTGGATATCAGCAGTATTGACAAACAATAGTACACCTTCACCAGATTTAACCAGCACCAATATGGCACACTCATTTACACACGACATTTGTGAAATACAAACCAACATTGAACAAATATTAACCATCAGTTTGACTGTGTAACGTAAAGAATACAGATACATACTACTGTATGTGCCAAAAATGCAAGTGTGACAGCAACAATTTAGACAACGTTTTCTCCTTGTTCAGTAAGGAAGATAACAAGAGGCCAAAGTCATTTGGCAAAAGCTGCACCGAATGACTCCCACACACACTGCACGTACTCCAGTTGGCTTCACTGTGTGGGGTCATTCAGTGCATTCGTGACAGACAGACAGACACCGCACTCCTCAGTAACAATAGGCTGCATCGAATGCATTCGTTGCAGCCTAAAAATGTATAGAAATCATGTCTAGCTGACGGCAAGAGCAGCTATGGATGTACAAATATGGTACAGTGTATCACAATAGTGTAGTCTTGTAAAATTACAAACAAACATAGTGTTACAGTCAATATCCCAGAAAAATGTCAGGCACGCTTGTGTGAAGTTGAATGCACCACTTATTAATACGTAACAGCTAAGCACGATAATTAAGAAACTTGTACACCAGTTAGACACAGTAACTAAAACATGCATCAAAACCATGCTCAGAAGTCTTGAGCAGCATTTTACACTGTTATGTGCACACTGATCATAAGGAGTTGCATAAACATAATTATACCATTACCAAAAATCACAAAAATTGCAAGCACATACTGTCCAATTAATGCAACATTCAACCAATATACAAAAATCAAAGTGAACTTACAACAAATGAAAAAAAATTTCCGCTTTGCACAACACATCTAGGCTACACAATAAACATACAGTACTTTCATTCCGTTTATTTTAATGGACTACAAGTCTATAACAGTAACAAAAGTTGGAAAGCACAGTATATGAGACACTTTAAAATAAGGAATGATTCACCTCATGTATCAATTACGGTACAACACTGTCAAGACGGTCATTTTGCGGTTAATAATGACAAACTGCATGTCATTACTTCAAAAGTATCTCATGCTAACGTAAGCACTGTAATATGTCAAATACTTTGTGTCACTTCATCTTAGAGGAAATGTGAACACAGTGACACTGATAATTTAATTCATTTGAAGCCTACATCTCTAGTAATTCCTTCTCAGCAACTGAAGCACACAATAGTAGCATGCCAGTAACAGCAGCAAGCACAACAGCTACTGGAATGACAGACCGCCAAGCTCATTTGCAAACTCATAATGCATAGCACAGCATTTAATGTCACAACGTAGCTAAAATGCAAACAAACAGGACGCTTAATTTTCTTACATTCTCATTATTTTTTCAACAAAACAATGAGATTGTTATTGTAAACCAATTAACAGCCAATCACTGATAGAAAAAAACAAACTGCTTTAAGTCTTGATGATTTTCAGAATGTAATAACACTGTTACACATAGTAAAGAATCTTAATATTGACCATATAATTATAATGCACAGCTTTGCAAGACCTTACATGCTTAAAGGCACTTCTAACCACAATTGCATACATTGAAGGCACTGCAAAAAGCTTTAAAAACCCATAGCAGAACACAATGAACGCATCGCAGTAAGCACATGTCTCACTAACAAGAGCACTCAGAAAGCACAGACATCCGCCAAGGACCGTGTGTGTATGTACCGTGTACGTCGTGTTAAACTGGTACTTCTTGTTGAAACTTAGCTCGTCATTGAAGGTGTTGGCATTATAGTGTTGCCCCCAGGCGAATAGTAACGTGGCGCTATTTTACATATTTTGCAGTGTTGAACTACTTGAAGAATTCTTCTTAAAAAATTCCTGATCTTGATCCAGATTTGGGTGACTTGCGGAATTCAGTGGGGACTTTCAGGTCCAGAGATACATCTATGGAAAAATTTTCACGGTGATTCGATCAGTAGTTACTGTGTGAAGGTGCTAACAAACAGACAGACGCTGGCAAAAACATAACCACCTTGGCGGAGTTAACAATAAGTCTATATTGTGCTAAGTTTAAGTCCTGCTGTCAATATGTCACAAGAGTTATAGTAAGAACTGTGAGATGCACTGCAAAGTCAATAAACATACGAAATAATGCTATTATAACAGACAACTTCTTAAAACACACAAAAGCGGATAATAAATGGAAATAGGATGGGATGGAAAAGAACTGGAAGAACACTCAGCTTATCATTGTTAAAAAGAGTAAAACTGCACAGCCTAAAGTTCATAAAACTCGATTCACTTCTCTTTAGCTTATCCTTGATCGTTCTTTTACCCATTGTCATACACAGCCTGGTAATGACTTGCACAATAGCCAGTCACGTTTTAATCTCATTCTCATTCAGCTAACTGTACTTAGGATGCGCTTCTTCGTTTGCTACTGCACGTGAAAGGCACAGATGCATGATGCGTCTATGAGTGGTAAACGCTGCAGCTGCAGCAGTCATTGGCGACGACTGTGCAGACGCTGATGATGCAGCAACACATTGCGACTGTCGACAGCGAATGAACAGAGATCACACGCGTGCAGTCGAGTGCCGGGCAGTCGAGTGCGGGTGGCGTGCTGACGGACGTGTGACACAAGCTGGTCTTGCTCATAACACTTGAATGGACAGCCGTTATGCGGACAGCATAGTTGCTCAGCCGTCTTACAGTCCGTGTCGTGAAGGCGGCGATGTTGAATGAGCAGCTGGCGAGAGTTGAGACTGTACAAGCAGTAAGGGCACCGGTATATGAGACCAGCACCATGGAAGCGCTCGTGCTCAGCGACCTGGGTAGCCGAGAACGACTTGTATGGGCAGTGACTGCAAGCGTGCTGCTGGTCAGTTGGACCTGCGGTTGACTGTCTGTAATGCGTCTTGACGTGTTTCGTCAGCAGACGGCGTGTGGTTGCCCGGTGACAGCACAGTCGACAGCAGTATGACAGGCTCCAGGCGGAGTGGCGAAGACGATGACGTGCCAGTGCGCCGACTGAGTAGCCGCTGTAACCGCAACTGATGCAGCGGTTAGACACCATCACTTGATCTGTATCTGATCCCGGCGTCCGTCTACGCTTCACTGGCGACGTCAAACTGCTGACCGAGTACTTCTGGAATTGTTTCGAGTCTACTAGGTTCGGTTCCTCGTCGCTGTGATCCACCGACATTCTCTGGTCGTCATTGTTGTCAGCACCAGTGACACTCGCGACATGCACGTTCTTGACGTGGTAGTCGAGTATGTGTTGTCGATCAACTGTGTAGTCGCACTGAGTACAACGGTGACGTCCTATACGAGCATCAGCAGTTTAACACAGCAGCATTAGTAACAGCCAGTTAATTATATAATAATCAACTATATTCACCAACGCATGTGGTAGATACACAAAGAACAAGGGGAAAATGCATGGAAGTATATTGTGCAAAAACATTTCACTATAAAATGAGCACAACAACTACGAGAGCAGCAACATTTCAAGATACTTGTTTATTAATAATGACAGCA
>Ga0126335_1001974_pt1 | contig 11975 bp, 10 predicted proteins | sample OlaspJWI45metaG_FD_108409 | JGI IMG/M metagenome (GOLD analysis project Ga0126335, IMG submission 108409) | Marine gutless worms symbiont microbial communities from Oahu, Hawaii - Olavius sp. 1 OAHU.JWI-45 metaG | ecosystem: Host-associated > Annelida > Digestive system > Unclassified | place...
ATAACTTACGGATGGCTCCTTTCTCTACAGACGTAGGTTCGATCTCAATCTCAGTCAGTCCATCATCTTCATCCTTATCCAACCACCGATGACAGGCGAATGTGTAGCATTCTCCTTTGGACGGGATGTCAACTTTGACCTCGTCCAGAAACCAGCCGGACCCCACCCCAGAACCGTCGTGGCCGATTCGAATCTTTGCAAGCTGTATAATCACATTGTCATCATTCACTCTAAACATAGATGAAGAAAATGTTTTGAGTTTTTTAAATAAAAGTTTAAAAACATGTTTTTTGTGTTTTTATTGTAGTGTTTTTGTTGTAGTTGAAACATCCATATACAAATGTGATGCATTTCTCTTTGGCAAATTGTGATTATCTTTTTTTCAACCTGCAACACTCAGTACTTTCCAGTCTTTACAACACTAGGTTTATGTTTTTAATTGATTGACAGAGAAGATGACAAACATCGATCACACTGAGGTGAACATTGAGTGGGAGGATCAGACAGTGATTGAGTTCTATGTTTTTATGCATAGTTTTATTGTTTTTATTAAAAGTTAAAAAACAGCTTTTTATGTTTTTTATTGCTATTTAATGTTTTTAACATCAATGATCCTGAATACGGTCCCAGCTGCCAGTAGCGAAATATCGCCACATTATAATCCCAGCACTGTTGTTGGGCCTCGCGACTGGTCTACAGTTGTAATCATGTGACAGTTGTTATTTGTTGATATTGCATCATGTAGAGCACATTGGTGCACAATTTCGTCATATTTGTTAGCATTAACGGAAGAACTGCGGTAAGGACTGTGGTTTTGGGTTAAGGTCAGGGTTAGTGTTAGGTTTGAATTTGGGGTTACAGTAGGAGAGTGCTGGGATTATAATTTGGCAATATTTCTGTAACCGGCAGCCTGGAGCGTATACTCGACATCCATCATTAGCTGGTCCGCCAGTATGTGGGGATTGGACAAGCCATAGTATTAAACGATACACGTTGTCTGTCTGTCCGTCTGTCTGTGTGTCACACGTGAAGATATACAAAACTAAGTGAGACAGAGTTACGGTTACTGTTGAACTCGAATAGGAAATTTGGGTTTCTGGTTCAGAATCTGCCATCAGATTCGCGAACGGAAGTACAGTTCCACCATTTTGAGCGTTTCCCACGACGCATCGAACTCGAACTCCCTCCTCCCTCGCCGTGGGAGATTGGGACCCGAATATGACACAATGTTGATTGAGCTCCCAAATGGGACGTCGATCTGTCCAGCCATTTATGCACAACGCGCCCGCATAACAGACGGACTGATAGACTGACAGACACGCTGAGATCACCCACTACTAAATGTAGTCTGCACCTCATAAATTATCATGAAGAATACTGTGTTATCATCTGTAACTATACAAATTTTGTATGGCATTACTATTATTTATTTATTATTTTATTAGAATTCAGCACACAAAGTACAGCATACACAAAACATTATAACAGAGTACATACACAAAGTAAAATAGCAAACAAAAAATGCAAATTACCATCATTACACTACAATGTTAACCGGCAGCTAGGAACTTTGTAATTTCACAAATTTCATCTCTGACCAAGATGTAGTCACCATCCAAAGCTCAGTTAATGAAACCGGCTATCCCAGCTGAGGGAACACAAACCTTGACATAGCGACTCTTGTTAAAGGACCTCACCGCAGAAGCGCTCAGGTACGGCACGCGTTGTCAAAAAATCAGTTTTACATGCCACCCACGCATTTATCCATGAACGAACGAACCGTACCTGCCTTTGCCTGCCCATCGGAAGCTGGTCGTAATTCACAGACCCAGGGATGGAAGGCTAAGTTGGCCAAAGCATCACAATGGTGACTCAACAGTCTGCTCAGGACCGTTACGTGGCAGAGATCGCAGCTCTTAGCCGTTCAAACCGTCACGCCTCACTGGGCAAGTGAGTGCACGCAGATAGCCCACAGCTGCTGCCCAGAAATACCGCGGCTGGAGTCGAACCCGCGACCTTCGGGGCCGCGAGCCACGAAGCTAACCACTACGCCATGTACATGTACATGCCTTACCTTGCCAATATCAGTGGACTCAAGCTTGAACTGGTCAATTCTTCCCGCTTCAAACTTATTCTTGCTGTTCTCAGAGCTCATCAACTTCATTGTCCCAGTGTCGCCCTTACTGCCGAAGATTTTCACGAAGACGTTTGCATCCGTACCGGCTCTTTTATCTTTGCCCGTCTTCACCGAGACGTGATAAGAAGTGGCTAAAACAACATTAAGTTAACGAGTTGATAGGGTTATACTTCCCACTACTTTTCATCTAACTGTCTGGAGTAAAGAGGGAAGATTAACACAGCTGGTCTAGTTATTATAGTACTGTGCAACACTCTTGTTACGTGATGTTCTAAGCAGCTTATAGATCCAGCAGATTGGGTTTTTGTCACACTGGGAGCCTTACGCTGTGATTAGCCTAGAGACAGTTGCCTACAGTTCATATTGTAACACAGTGGAGTGGTTCTGGTGGAGTTGAAGCTTATCTCGGTGGCCAACTGGCTTCCTTCAGTGCTTTGATGCTGTTGGTTGGGTCATCTGACCTGTAAAAATCGTCCCTGAAATAACCTATAAAGTGTCAAGTGGAATGTTAAGCGTCTACTCACTTATTCACTCATCTAATAGGATAAACTATTTAGGAAACAATTCTTTAGGGGCAAAAATACTCGCTGTTATTGACAACCAAGTCGTGAACATACACGAAAAGCCTCCCATGTTAGTGCGAAATATTTTATTTGAAATATTTTAAATCATTTTGCATTTTTTAAACATTTCAATGCCTACAAAAACAAAATAAAACACTTTTGCAGAATTAATTATGACTACACCATATCTTGAAAAAACTTCCCACTTTGTAATTGGCTCTAACTTTGTCAAATCTTAGTCTAACCGTATTTTCAAAATTCCTTCACTCCTAAGATGGTATGAAATTTGCTAGAAATCATTTTATGCCTCCCATCACACTTAAGTATGTTGCTACACTACCTTAGAAAATAAAAAGTTCAAATTTGCTGCACATTTGGAGGAAAATGCCAATAAAATGCATTGACCTTTATACGCACCCATTTTAATGGATCTCGCTTACTTACTTATTACTTAATACTTCAGTTAATGGTTTCTGATAAATATTTTAAAACAGCAGACTGCTTTATGTAAACATGCCTAAATGTTAATGGCGCTCTGCACACTTGGCATGCGACACTGTATGACTTCTCGAGCAAGCAATACATTTGACCAGATCTGTGGCCAATGAACAGCCCTGACCTCAGTTTGATCCACTACAAAATACAGGATGTCATCCAGCAGCGAGTTTAACAGTCACAACTGCATGACACTGACAAACAGAAGCAGTGATTGCAGAGTGTTTGGCATGGCACTGACAACAGCATCATTGAGAATTCAGTTGTTGAGTAAAGGAATCATCATGCGAACAATTTATGGACATGTGAGCAACTGCTGTGACAGTATCAATATCCACTTAGCCATATGCCATTAAATGTTTTATTTTTTTTGTCACACATGATACAATGTTTTAGTTGTATCTGTGGTCATATTTAATAAATTCGAACTTTTGACTTCCCAAGGTAGTGCAGCAACATACTTAAGGTGTGGTGGTAAATATTACATGAGTTTGTATCAACTTTCGATGAAAGAGTTTGAAAAATCGGTTAAAGTTTGACAAAGTTAGTGTCGATTACAAAAGACAGAGTGTAGTAGCAGTGAAAAAAATGTTAAAACAAAATCAGTATTAATATGCTTTTACAGTTTGAAAAGCTTTTTGTGACGGTCTGTGATGTTCCAGTCAATCGTTCAACATTAAACCTTGTTGTGCTTTATGAGTGACGTGTCAACTTGGAAGTACCAAGTGTGAGAGTATAACTTCGTAGTCATCAAACAGTCCATGAACTTGTGAACACGGTTCCATCTCTCAGTCCTGGCTTCATCATGCATCACTTATTAATCATAGCCATCAGTGCTAACAACTGTTGACATTTCGGCTTCTTCATGCATTGTGAGTGTAATATGAAGTAGTTTGTTACATTTTTTAAAACTTTTCAAACAACAAAATATTTCGTGAAATATTTCACGTCCAAAAATACACGTTTTTAACAACTCTGGCAGTGACGCTCAGCTGGCTCAAAGTTATACTCTCATACTTATGTTTTAATATTAAACGATTGACTGGAACATTACAGACTATGAAATAAGTCAGAGTGACCAAGTTTTCGACAGACAGACACACAAACGCGGTTCAAACAGTTTATCTGATTAGCTCAGCTAAGCTGCAGCCATGAGCTAAAAGTAAAAATAACTTCCAGTACAAATTGATCTTACTTAAAAAGAAACATATTAAATAAACAAGACCCCAAATATCTTAATCTGTAACACAACAAACATATTATTACTGTAAACGAATACAGTGACCACTGATGAAAACAAAACGACATTTACTTCATTAAATATGTTATTTAGAATTGTGTTTATTCAGTTTCATGCAATATAAATATTACTGGCAAGCATCTGGGTTCCTCCAGCAGTGATTTCGCGAACTGTCAACCCATCATCTTCCTTTACATCAAGCCACCTGCAATACCACGTTTACATATCGAATTGCATTACATGATACACAAGCAAACAAAAGCATCGTTTTGAGCTACAACAGCCACTTTGATGCTATCAACAACAAAACAGCTAAACCAATCAAAGTCCTCTTTGGGTTGGAGACTCTGGGGCTTAAAGAACATCGTATTAGATGGGAGTCCTGACCCCTCTAGGGCAAGACAAAGAAGAAGAAGAAGAGTCCCACGGCCTTCAGAGACCATAGAGAAGCTCATCCCTATGCTTTGACCAATCTGGGACATTTACCCTATAAAAACAGCACTCATGACTCATAGAGCCAGAACCTGAGCAGTCCGAGACACAGAGCCTATATACTATATCGTAGGATGTGCTACGGCGACAGGGATGAAGAAATTTAATGCAACGATCGCCAAATTAGTTTGACGACTTGATAGTTTCAGTCTCTTATGCTATACACTGAGCTGGATGTCAAACAACTAGTCCAAAGCATGCTAAACAATGGAGCACTTCACGCGCTGAAACACAAAAACATTAGATAATTGCCAAATGACACAGTCGAGAAAATGGTGCCAGACAAAAGATCCCCACTGGATAATGATGGTTGATACCTGTTACATTCGAAGACGGTAGCATTGGATGGATCGTCCAATGGATGTATTACAACTTTGTCCAGGAACCAGCCACTGCCTGCCCGGTCACCATTGTGACCTATACGAATCTTCTTCAGCTTTTTTAGCGTCACCGCTTCCAACACGAACTCGTCAACCTGTTATATATATATATATATTTATTTATTTATTTATTAGCGTCGCGGCTCGTGGCCCAAGAGGTCAAGGTTCAGCGCTCATAGCCCCGCGCTTCAGTTGCCCAGTTAGGCGTGACAGTCTGAACAGCTAACAACTGTAATTTCCGTCACGCAGCGGTCCTGGGCAGACTGTTTACTCACCGTGGTGGTGCCTAGGCCAACTCAGTCTTCCATCCATCCGGGGTCAGTAAATGAGGACCAGCTTTGGTTTGGAAGAAAAAGGCAGGTATAGTTCATTCCATTTGTGGATAAATGCATGGGTAACAGGTAAAACTGTGTGATCCCTTGACAACATGTGGTACACCTGAGCATTTCTTTGCCGAGGTTCCCTCACGAAAAAACGCTATATCAAGTGTACTTTACCTTTACCCTGCTTGGCAGCGTGGCGTAGTGGTTAACGGCGTGGTTCTGGTCAAAAAAGTTAATCAACATCGAAACATCGGGCCAGGTGAGTACTTAAATGGGTGGATAAACCATCTACGTATGTAACCAGCCAACTAGGTCGATTCAGCGTTTTACACCCTTTGTGGGATGGTAAAATGAGCATCAGCCTTTTGGCTGAGTAATAGCAACTGAATCGAGATAGCAAGTTAGGCTTCGTCTAAGGGTTTGCTGCCACTGGGCGCCGACCTACAATCATCAGATGAACCAAGTAAACTCTCGCAATCACGTAGACCTGTAATGATAACAACATCTCTATAAACATTGACGTTCTGATATTTTAATGGGGGGGGGGGTACCTATGTTTGAAGCATTTGTTCAAGGTGAACTCCTAAGCTCACTACTATGAAATTTGGCTCAATGAAACGAGAGGCATTACTGTTTAGGCGTGGATCACTCGTGTGACAGACAGACAGACGGACAATTGCGATAGCAATAGCGCGGCTATCAGACCTATTTTAGTTTTAAAATTCATTTTAGTTTTTATTTTTATATTACATAGTTTTCTTTTTTTACACCCGGTGTCATGCCTCTCTGGCGACGAGGGCAGGACTTTTTACTTACTAATATCAAATATGAATTAAATTTTGTTTCAGGGTTTTGACTAATCATAAACTATGTTAAATACTGACCTTTTTAGTTCCTGTATTCATTTTAGTATTAGTTTTTATTCGTATTTGATGAAATTACTTTTATTTTCATTTCGTTTTCGTTTTTTAAAAACTAATCATTTTAGTTTTAGTTTTTATAAAACGAAAATGAATCATTTTTGTTTTTATTTTCGTTTTCGTAACGAAAATAGTTCTGGCGGCTATACCTCACTGCAACGTACGGCAACTGCACTGCACAGTACTGCAATGCACGAATGAACAGAATTTTTTAGTAAAACAATTCGGCAAGCACCACATGCAAGCATTAAGTCAGTAGTCACAGTGCGTTATCTACGTATATTGGCCACTGTGATTGGCTATTTGTTGCAAACACTTGCGGCTTTTCGAAAAAATAGAAATGCATTCTATTTTGTTGCGGAGAGCTTGCAGTGCGGTGCAATACGCTGCGTTACATAACGATGGAAACTGGCAGTTGACATGACGTACGTTTCCTTTTTCAAACTTGTTCTTGTTGGTGGAAGAGTGTGTAAGAGGGCGTTCTCCAGTGTCACCCTGAGAACCAAAGATATTCAAAAATACGTCAGAGTCAGTGCCGGCTGCCCTCTTCTTCCCTGTGTGAACCTTGACCGCATACTTAACCACTGCAACGCAATCACACAACACGCAGACTCAGTAGTTTAACGCTCATCCATCTGCTATACTTGAGTTAGCACGTAATCCCTAAAATGTCACAGAACTTCAAAGACTATCAGCAATAAAAATATCTCTTGCAAAAAGCTACTCTAGGATAGAAAAGTGTATAACCTAGCTAAGCCGATTTGCAATTACTCCTGCGGATCTGTTATCTGAACTGAGCCCGATATAACAACTAAGGTGGTCGGGCACCAGACATTACACTCAGCACTACAACAATCCTTAAGCATCAGCATGTCGTTTGGTGCAAACATTGTATATTTCAATACTTCAAACCGTTTAGGCGTGGATCATTATAGTGCGACGGACGGACAGACGGAAGAAAGCAGCAACTAAGACATAGACGCGTGCCACAAAACAAACTTTCTGACTTCAAGCTACCCTGAACATTTGGAGACAATCGCCCTACCCGTTTTTGAGTTTTTAGCAGACAAACAAAGAGACTAACAAACAGACTCTGTTAGCTTCAGTCTAAATGTACAGTAGCTTAGTTTGGCTTCTGGTCTATTTCTATTAGAAACAGATTTTCTATTATGATTTTAAGATGTATAATAATTCACACTTTGATGTCGTCCAGCTTATGCTGCAACGTAATGAAGCACTCTGATCTGATCTGATGTGACGTATATCACTCACGTGGCTGCGGTTTTTTGATGTCGTCACCCTCAGCGGCTATCTCTCTCACGACGCTTCTGTCATCTTCGTTCTTCGCCAGCCAACGACCACAGTGAAACATGTATCGCTTCTTGGTAGTCATATTTTCCATCTCCACCTGACAATGTAATGTAATAATTTTTATAATGGCCTAAATAGTACATGGTTACTTCTAGGACCACTGGAGTGTCACATGTTACAAACCAACAAAAACAGTTACAAGATCAAATAAAAAAACTAAACACTAGGTGGCAGCAGGTAGAGAGATGCAGAAGATTTAATGTCGTCCGGCAAACTTCGGGGCGGCAACCGGAAATGCCCCATAGCTGACTGTGTGTAAACAAACGGACCGCACCGCCAGGCGGTCAGTGACAGCAACGTAAAATGTGCTCTGATCGAGTATGTCAGCAACATGGACGAGTAGCCCAAGGTAACCCAAAAGACAAGCAGTGCACAAGATTATAACGCCGTATCAAAAACATCAGATATGGACTAATGAAGTCGACTGCGACTGATGATCTGATGATATGGTCTGTCTATCAGTCTGTCTGTCTGTAAGGATAGAGCTTGGGTTAAAGACTCCTAGAAATCCAAGTCACATTGTTATCAAATAGAGGTCCAAATCTCCCAACGGCGACGAAAAAATAATTCAATGCGGCCTTCGCCAAATTACTTTGGCCACTTGTCACAATACGTTTCATAAAAATGTTGTGTGGCAGTCAACTCATCTCCACGCTAACTCGCGACAAGTCAACTCATCCCCAATTCAACTCGTTAAAACTTGTTAGGGTTCAAGTTAGGTTTAGGGTTAGGATTAGAGCAAGAGTTAGAGTAAGGATTAGGGTTAGGGCTTAAAGCCAAGGTTAGGATAGCCTTGGGAACGAGTTGACTGTAAACAAAATATGCATAGAAACCGACTCACCCTGTCAAGTTTCCAGGCAGCGAACGAGCCGGCATTGTCATGCCAAATGCGTATCTTGTACGGTTTTCCGACATCGATGGTCTCAATCTTGAACTGGTCTTCCTGTCCAGATTCGAAGTTATCTCCACTGTTGTCGAGTGGAATTTCGTCCGACTTGACCGAATCACCCTGGTCGTTCTTGCCATAGATGACCAGGTGGACCTTAGCATCGGTTCCCGCACCACTGTCACTGGCCGTGTGGACTAGAACGAGCCACGTCAGCACTGACAAATGGACACAATGTGAATGAAATGAATAACAGAGGTGACAGACGAATGACAAAAGTTGGCCAGTTTTGTTGGCTGACAAATATCTGATGTGTGTTGTAGAAAAATTGCCAACTTTCTGCCTGATATAGCGCCCCTTAGTCAAGAAACCTCACAACAGTAGCGCTCAGGTATGGCACACATTGTCGAGGGATTTTACAGTTTTACCTGCACACCCACGTGTTTATCCACAAATGGAATGAACCATACCTGCCTTTGCCTTTCCAGCCGAAGCTGGTCCTCATTTACCGACTCCAGAGGGATGGAAGGCTGAGTTGGCCTAGGCACCACCACTGTGAGTAAAAAGTCTGCCCGAGACTGCTACACGACAGCTATCACAGTTGTTAGCTGCTCAAGACGTCACGCCTGACTGAGCAACTGGAGCACAGGGGAGCGTCAAACTCACGATCTCTTGGGCCGCAAGCCGCAATTCTAACCACTGAGCTACCGAGTCACTTAATCTAATACCACTAATATTTTGCAAATGTTCCTGACAGGTGCACTATAAGTCTCAGCAAAGTTTCTGTTGAATATTGTGAGACCTATAACTTCGTATTTGCTTATTCTGCATTTCTTGTTTTTTTTTCAATAATCAACACGAATAAAAGAAGATAAAAGATTTCAGCCAGCCATAAATTCGCAACACATTTTAAAGAACAAGACCTGTTATATATCATAATGCTATTACTCCATAATACACTGAGTAGTAGGAGCAAACAAACATACTTTTGTCTCTCATCTTGCGGGAGGTTTCATACAAAGTCCTCTCTATAAGACCGTCTCCCTCGTCGCGCGCCAGCCACTTTCCACAGCGAAATTTCTGCTCACAGCCCACTGTCGGACAGTTGACTGTAACCTGCAAAAAACAAATGCAAATTAGAGAAAATAGTTTATATGCCCGTATGTAGCAGTTAGCAGGTGCAGAGCATGGGGCCAATCTTGCTTGGTGGTCCAGTGCATGAGAGAATATATAAGATTAAGAAATAAAAATATACAAGATTTGCAATATACTATTATGTATATTATTAGTGCATGGATGAAAATAGAATGCAAAATCTAAATAAAATTTAGCAAGGTATCGCCACTAAAGGGTCGAATTGATCACTGGCTGGTCCGCCGGGAAAATACCCAAAATGGCGCAAATCTGATAGCAGATTCTGAAACAAAGATCCCTATTTCGTATTCTGGGGTCAAATTTGCAAACCATGTCATAAGATTTATCCTAAGATATGTCTTACGATCATCCTACAACAAAAGTCATGATGTCCTAAGATTATCTTACGATATGTCATCAAGTCGAGTCACAAGAATTGTCATCACACAGTTTTGTCATACGATGGGTCATAAGATTATGTATTATGTGTTGTGAATTTGCGAACTGACATAAGATTGTTATAAGATGAAAAATGTCTTATGACCTGTCACAAGTTCTTTATGAATTTGGCCCCCGGTTTAAAAACCATAACCATAGCCCCATCTTGCTTTGTTTCAGAGATATTTCCACGTGACACACAGACAGACAGACAGACGGACAGACGGAAAACGCGGACCATTACAATAGCTGGCCCTCATAATAACAAGAATAAATGCAGTATCCACTTGCCTCTTCAACAAACCATCCAGGTCCTGGACCTTTGTTATCATGACCGATATCGAGCCTCAAAAGCGGACTGAGTACTTCAAGCACCTCTAAGTGACAAATATCGGTCCTTCCTCGCTGGAACTTGCCACTGGTCAGCCACAGTTTACCACTGTTCCGTTCACTGCCTCTACCCCCGTACAGCACACAGTAGACACCAGCTGAAGTCCCGGCATTTGGTAGGTCGCCAGTTTTCACTGTAATCGTATACGAGATTCCTGCGAGACAAACAGAGCAAGCAGCCAAAGTAATTTGACAAAGGCTACATCGAATCTGATCAGCTATGTCCCTATATATTCTCCCCTCTTCGATGCCTCTTCCCCCAAGTGTCTTTACCCAAACAAGACCTCAATCCGTTCAGCCACTTTGCATAGCCGCAGCCAAATGACAGTATGACTGACTGACTGACACACCACGCTATAGGATCATCAATTGCAATGGTCCGTATCTCATGCATTCAATTTTCAAATATTTCAAATATTCAAATTCAATAATTTAAAAAACTTCTATTGCTTAATTACTTATATAGCAAAATACTGCAAATACAGTAAACAACACTGCCAGTTAAGGCTGTGTATTTATTGAATTTCACGCCTTGAATACAAACACACTTCACAAATTTCCTTCCTTATTTACTTACTTATACTACGGTAAGAAGCTGAACACAGACCTTCAGTACCAGAACCTCCACAGAGAAGCTCACGTGAAATCTGTCCATCATCTTCATCCTTTGCCAGCCAGCGTCCACATGGAAACTCATAGACTCGGCTCGTTTCTAGATCATCCACAATGACCTTTTCTAGAAACCAGCCTGGAGAAGGTCTGGAGTTATCGTGGCCAATCCTCAATTTCTTGAGTGTTCCGAGTGACGAACATTCAACAGTAAACTCGTCTTTCCTGTGATACAAAAAATGATTAATAGGTTTCAGCGGAAACCTTCTAACTTTTAAGGTAGCCTACCAGAAAGACAGCTATTGTGACGATACACGTTGTCTGTCTCTACTAATAATAATAATAATAATAATAAAACGACGACTTGCATTGTGCAGTAACATATCGGAGGACATTGCAAGGGTGCGTTACACAAATTAATACAAGAAAGAAGTATAACATGGTGTAACTGAAGATAAAAGGTCAGGGTATGAGACTGAAAATAAAAAAGCTACTCTCCGTCTGTCTATCTGTGTCACATGCGAATATCTCCGAACCTAACTGAGATAGAACTTTTGCTATAACACCGTAAGCCATAAAAACATGCCACTCTTTTAC
>Ga0126335_1001975_pt1 | contig 11974 bp, 10 predicted proteins | sample OlaspJWI45metaG_FD_108409 | JGI IMG/M metagenome (GOLD analysis project Ga0126335, IMG submission 108409) | Marine gutless worms symbiont microbial communities from Oahu, Hawaii - Olavius sp. 1 OAHU.JWI-45 metaG | ecosystem: Host-associated > Annelida > Digestive system > Unclassified | place...
GCCGCGCGCGGCGGTCAAATGGCAGTGCTCACCGCCAACTATGGACCCCGGCTTTCGTCGGGGTTTCAAGATGGGAAATCCCGGCGAAAGCCGGGATCAACGGGTAGCAACATCTACGGTCGTGCGACTTCGTCATAGAGATCCCGCCACTCGGGATTGCCTGCCTCGATCAGCTCAATCTTCCATGCCCGTCGCCACTCCTTCATCGCCTTCTCGCGCCGGAAGGCGTCCTGGAAACCATCAAACGCCTCGAAATGAACCAAATGCTTCAACCCGTACTGACGCGTGAAGCCCGGCACCTTCGCATTTCGGTGCTCCCAGATGCGCCGCACCAGGTCCGTGGTGGCGCCGACATAGAGCGTGCCGTTCTTGTGATTGGTCAGGATGTAGACGTAGCCAGGTTTTACCATGTGCCAAATCGCCACCCGTTGATCCCGGCTTTCGCCAGGATTTCTATGCGCCTGCCAGCCGAGAAACCCCGGCAGAAGCCGGGGTCCACGGGCACCACCGGGCCCTAGCTCCGCATCCAGGCGCTGCCCCACAGGTTCAGGGTGTGCTCTTCGTGCGGCCAGGTACGCAGAGCCATATCGGCGGGCATGCGCTCCAGCTCGGCCGACAGCTCGATACGGTTGCCGTCGGGGTCGCGGATCATGAAGAACAGGTTGTTGCCGGGGCCGTGCCGGCCCGGGCCCCGCCACAGCGGCACCCGCATCGAGGCAAAATGATCGGCCCAGTCGCGGATGTCGTTCCAGCTGTCGACCTCGAGGGCATGGTGGTCGTAGCGCTGTGCGTCGCTCTGAAACGCCGCGTAGGAATGGTGCTCCTCGTCCGAGCGCAGGAAGAAAGCCGTGCGCGTGCCGCCGTCGTCGACCACCTCGTCGGAGGCCACAAATCCGAGCAGGTCGCGGTAGAAGGCGATCATCGTCTCCAGCTGCGTGGTGGCGAAGACGATGTGCTGCGTCCGTCCCGGCAGGCCGTCGCCGGCGGCATGTGCATCGCTGCCCGCGAGCGGCACGCCGAAGACAACGAGCTGGCCGTCGGGGTCGCGCACGGCGAAACCGGTGTTGCCGAACAGCGGGCTGGGGCTTTCCTCGATGGCGACGCCCAGGCCGGCAATGTGCCGTTGCAGCGCGGCCAGCCGCTGCGGGTCGTCGACCGCAAACGCCGCGTAGGCGACGCGCTCGCTCTCGCCCGCGCCGATCAGGATGCGTCGCTGCGGCCCGGCCAAATGCCAGAGGTCGTTGTCGAACTGCCTGGCGTTCATGCCCAGCCCGTCGGCGTGGAAACGGACCAGCGCCGCGGGGTCGGCAGCGTCAAGGCGGAAGTGATGCAGCGTCGCGGGCCACAATGGTGACGGTGCGGCCATGACGTCCTCCTTCTTCGTCGACAAAGCATAGCGCCAAGCGCAGTTTCCGCGCACGGTCCTTGCCGCGATAATGGCGCCAACAACAACCGCTGCCTTTTCTTGGAGAGCGCCATGACCGAGACCGCACCGCTTGCCGGCCTGCGGGTGCTGGAGATCGGCACCACCGTCGCCGCACCCTATGCCGGCAAGATCCTGCGCGAGCTCGGTGCCGAGGTGATCAAGGTGGAAAACCCCGACGGCGGCGACACCACGCGCGGCTGGGGGGAGCCCATGCTGGGCGGCAAGCAGGCAATCTTCCAGGCGCTGAACAAGGGCAAGCGCTCGATCACCGTCGACCTCGGCGATGCCGCCCAGCGCGACGCCGTCGCGGCGCTGGCCTGCGAGACCTGTGACGTGGTGTTGCAGAACCTGCGCCCCGGCACGGCCGAGCGCGTCGGCCTCGGCCCTGACGACCTGTTGGCCCGAAACCCGAGCCTCGTCTACTGCTCGATCGGCGCCTTCGGCCGGCGCGGGCCAATGCGCCATCAGCCCGGCTACGACCCGCTGATGCAGGCTTTCTCGGGCATCGCCAGCATCACTGGCCACCCTGACCGGCCGCCAGCGCGGGTCGGCTCGCCCATCGTCGACTTCGGCACCGGCATGTGGTCGGTGATCGGGATCCTCGCCCTGCTGCAGCGCCGTCAGGCCACCGGACGTGGCGGCACCGTCGACACCTCGCTGTTCGAGACCGCACTCGGCTACCTGACCGGGGCCCTGGTGCTCTACGAGGGGTCCGGCCGGGTGCCGCAGCGTTCGGGCCTGCGCGGTCCGTACGTGGCCCCCAACCGGGCCTTCGAAGCATCGGACGGGCTGTTGATGATCACTTGCGCGACGGATGTGCTGTTCGCCCGCCTGTGCGAGGCGATCGACCGGCCGGAGCTGGCCGACGACCCACGCTTCGCCTCGGTGCCGTCCAGGCGCGAGCACGAGGCGGCGCTGGGGGCGAAGATCGACGCCGCCATCGCCACCCGCAGCCGCGCGGAGTGGGCGGAAGCCCTGGACGCCGCCGGCGTGCCCAACGCGCCGGTGCATGACCTGGCCGAGGTCGTCGCCCACGCCCAGACCATCGCGACCGGCCTCATGCAACCCAGCCCCGACGGCAGCTTCCGCCTGCCTGGCCTGCCCGTCAGTGTCGACGGCGAGCGCCCGCCGCTCGACGCCCTGGCGCCGGAACTGGGGGCCGACAACCAGCTGCTGTTCGACTTCATGGACACGCCGCCCGGGCGCGCCCTCACCCCTTCCGTGCCGTGATCATCGTGAAGATCTCGCCCACGCTCATCCGCTGCAGATCGACGAACCCCGCCTCGGCCAGCAACGTTTCCTGCTCCTCGCGGGTCGGCACCACGTTGCCCCAGATCAACTCGTTGAAGCCGGTCTGTACGGCGAAGGTGAAGGCCGGGTCGCGCAGTTCCTCGGCATCGGACGGATAGGTCTCGTCCAGGATGAACAGCACCCCGTCGTCCTTCAGCGCCTTGTGGCAGTTGGCCAGCACCTGGGCGCGCACCGGCGGCGGCACCTCGTGCAGCACCTCGAACAGGGTGACCAGGTCGAACTCGCCAGCGTGGTGGATCTCGCCGCCGTCGAGGTGCTCGACTTGCACCCGGACATCCAGGCCCGCCAGGGCGACGTTGTCGCGGGCGATGGTGATGCCGTGCACGTCGACGTCGACACCAACGCAACGCACTTCGGGATAGGCCTGGGCGATGCGGATCAGCAGGCCACCGGCGCCGCAGCCCATGTCGAGCACCGCCGCGCCGGCGTCAAGCCGGTCCTTCATGCCGGGGATCGACGGCAGCAGCCGCCTGGCCACCACCACGTGCAGCCCGGCGGTGATCTCGGAGATGTCGCGCGAGAACGCCTCCCCGTGCTCCTGGTAGGTGTAGGTCTCGCCCGAGCGGAAGAACTCGGGATAGCGCTGCATGTCCGGGCCCAGGTGGTCGACCGAGGCCGAGAAGTAAGGCCGCAGGTAGCGCGGCCCGCCACGGTCGGCCAGGATCAGGTCGATGTGTGGCGCCAGCCGGTAGCGGCCCTGCGCGTCGACCTCGAGCAGCTCGTAGTGCACCCCGGTCTTGCACCAGACATCCACGTAGGGCGGATGCAGGTCCAAGGCCTCGGCCAGTGCCGCCGCCGTCAGGCCGTCGGCCGCGTCCTTCAACTCATCGAACAAAGCCAGCTTGCCACCGATGTTGACGAAGTGGACGACGTGATAGCCGCGGATGTGCTGCCACATCTTTGCGATCTGCTGTTCCGGCGAGATCTCGGCCATGGTTGCCTCCCAGGCAATGGGCGCATGCGGGCGGGTCTGAGACCCGCACCCTACAGCTTACATGACGGCCGGTAGGGGCGGGTCTCAGACCCGCCCATCGCACCGCGGGAGCCGGCTTCGAGGAGGAACCGGTCGGTTCAGTTCAATTGGCAACGATCGGCAGGACGAATTCCTGCAGGACCTTTCTCGAAACGGCAGATCGGCTGGATCGATTGTAGTTCCCGGCATTGATCACGACGACCAGCGACAGATCCAGAAAGATGTCCAGGCGCTGGCCGCCCTTTCCGGCAGCGGTCACCTGCCCCTTCGACCACCTGTGCCGTCGCGGGAGATACCAATGCAGACCGTACTTCGCCGACGGATAGGCCGTGACCCTTTCCTGGAAGGACTCCCTCAACCAGTCGTCGGGCACCACTTGCCCGCCGCTCCAGCGCCCGCCGTTCAGAACCAGTTGACCGATCTTCGCCAGATCGTTCGCCGTCATCCGCAAACCGAAGGCGGCAATCTCTTCGCCGTTCTCATCCCTGAGCCATTCGACGTTTGCTATGGACAGTGGAACGAACAGCTTCTCCTCTGCATAGGCGCCCAGCGGCATGCCGGCGCCCCTGCTGATCAGGTGGCCGAGCAACGCGGTCGCACTGTCCGTGTAGATCCAGGCAGAGCCGGGCTTGGCGACGATGCGGCGGCCCAACGCCTGACAGTATGGATCCGCCGTGTGCTCCTCTCCTGGCGCACTGTTGCGTCGACCCCTGGCGCGTTGGTTTTCGTACGACGCCAATCCCGCGGTCATGGTCAGCAGATGCTCGACCGTGATCCGTCGTCGCCTGGGATCGCGCGCTACGTCGGCACAAGAAGGAAAGAGGGTTACGACAGGTGTCTCGAGCGTCGGGACATGGCCTTCGGCGAGCGCAATGCCATAAAGGAGGCCGACAATGCTCTTGGTGACGGAGCGCAGGTCGTGGGGCGTGTCCGCCGTGATCTGCCCGTCGCCGCCCGGATAGTAGCGTTCCAGAAGCAGGCTGCCGTGGCGCGCAACCACGACGGCATGAAGGTTCTCCAGATCTCCGGTTGCGAAGGCCGCGTCGAGCACCTTCCCGAGTTCCTGCCCGGCGCGGGCATCGGCCTCAAGAAGCGGTCGCCAATCGTTCGCTGTGACGGGTCTGGTCAGCGCCAAGGCCAGTGCAAGCATGGCCGCGACGAACCAGAGTCTGGCGATCTGCGTCATGCGGCATGCTCCGATCAGCCGCCCGCCGAGATTGATACCCAACCTATCATTGGGTCACCGCGACCATCCATTCGCCTGTCTGCGCCTGCTTGGTCTGCAGAGGCTCCACGCGCGAGCAAGCCGGCGTCCGCGGGCAGCCATCTACCCCGGCCTCATCCCGCGCCGGCAGTCGCACCGTCGCCGTGCCGCGGACGGACAGCTCGCCGTCCTGGTTGCGCGCGGTCTGGGCTATGTCGACCAGGTGCTGGCCGGCCTCGACCCGCTTGCCCGTGACCTCGGCGTCAATGAACAGGGTGTCGCCTTCCGGGTTGTGGCGGCGGATCTCGCAGGCCGCGTGCTGCAAAAAGCCGTCGTCGCCCATCCAGTTGGTCGCCTGGTGAGTCAGCCAGGAGCAGCGCTCGGGCCCGTAGTCGTAGGCCGCCGGCGCGCCGACCATGTGGGCGAAATCGTTCTCCCAGTGCACCCGCTCCGGGCAGTCGGGGATGTTGAACTTGTTGGCCACGCCCAGTCCCGGATGGCGGTGCACCTGCTGCCAGGCCAGCTTGTTGGCGCGGATGTAGAGCCCGCCCCAGCCCTGGGCGTAGGCGATGAAGCCGGTCACCGTCATCGGCCCCTTGACCATGGTCGGCAGCGCCTCGCCGACCTCGACCTCCTCGTACCAGCGCGGGTTCGCGCCGCGCACCTCTTCCTCGGCGTAGTGACGGTAGATCTCGCTCAGTTCCTCAGGTTCGTAGCGCTTGACCGGCTTGGCCTTCAGGCTGTCGTACTTGGTCCCTTCCTCGCGTGCGATGTCGCGGTCGGTACGGAAGCACCAGCTGTCGGCACCGGCCAACAGGTCGCCGTCCTGGTTGTAGAAGTCGACATGGTAGATCTGCTGGATCGCCCGGCCAGAGAACCTGGTGTCGTGCTCGATCAGGTCCTTCAGCCAGGCCTCGGTGCGGATCTCGTCGTTGCGCCGGACCACGCGGTGCCAGATCCAGTCGGCGCCGGCCCACATGGCGTGCACGCCGGGCAGGCCGCCGACATAGCCGGAGATGATGCGGTTGCAGGCAAACAGGAAGGACGGTGGCGCGATCAGCCCGCCGTGGGCCGTGCCGGCGGCATAGTCGGGGTCGCACCAGAGCGGGTTGTCGTCGCCGATGCCGTGGGCGTAATGGCGGATGGCATCGCGGCTGGCTTCGTGACACCAGGGTTCCAGGGTGTTCTCGATCTTCACCCCGATGCGCTGGCGCAAGGCGTCCAGCGCCGGTTCGGTAATGCGCGGAAACTGCCGCGTGCTCGCCTCGCTCATGTCGTCTCCTGTTGTGGTTTCTCGTTTTCCGCATCGCGCAGCGCGCGGCGGTTGACCTTGCCGGCCGGCGTTTTCGGTAACGTTTCGACGAAGGCCAGCCGGCGCGGGTATTCGTGCGCGCTGAGCCGCGTGCGCACGAAATCCTTGAGCTCAGTGGCGAAGCCGTCGTCGCCGGGCCGGGGCGAGACCACGAAGGCCTTCACCACCTGGCCGCGCTCGGCATCGGCAACGCCGATCACCGCCGCCTCGTTCACGTCCGGGTGCTTCAGCAGCACGTCCTCGACCTCGACCGCGCCGATGGTCCAGCCGGCCGAGATGATCACGTCGTCGGCCCGGCCGTCGTGGAAGAAGTAGCCGTCGGCGTCCACGTGGCCGCGATCTCTGGTCGATACCCAAACGCCGCCGCGCCGCACCATGATCTCACCAACCTCGTCCGGATCACAGGACCGGCCGTCGGGCGTCCGCACCGCCAGCTCCACGCCCGGTACCGGCTTGCCCAGCGCCCCCGGCTTGACTGGGCAGTCCGCGGCGCCCGGGTAGTTGGCGATGATCACGCCAACCTCGGTGGTGCCATAGATGCTGCGGACCGCGCTGCCGAAGGTCGCCTCGGCCCAGGCCGCGGTGTCGCTGTCGATCGGCTCGCCGGTGAAGGTCAGCTTGTCGATGGCGAAGCGCTCGCCCGACGCCAGCCCGGAATTCTTCATCAGGCGGTAGTGCGTCGCCGCCGCCGACAGGTTGCTGATCTCGAACGCCATCAGTGCCTGCAGCAGGCGGCCTGGCTCGAACTTGCCGGAGTAGGCGGCAATGGTGACGCCCAGGGCCAGCGGCGCCACCGTGCCGTGCCACAGGCCGTGGCCCCAGGCCGGCGAGGACGGGCACATGAAACGGTCGCCGGGCCGCACCCCGGTGCCGTAGAGGGCGGCGATCATCACCGTGACCACGGCACGGTGGCGGTGCCGCACCGCCTCCGGCAGCGCCCGGGTGGTGCCCGAAGTGTATTGGTACATGGCCATGTCGTCGGCGGCGGTCTCGGCGACGAAGGCGGCAGGCTCGTCGGCGAGCTGCGCCAGGAAGGAGTCGTCGGCCAACACCACCGGGATGTCTACGACGTCAGCCAGCGCCGCCTTCTCCGGCGCCAGCAGCAGCAGCGACGGCGCGCAGTCGTCCAGGCGCAGACGCAGCCCGTCCGGGCCGAACAGGGTGAACAGCGGCACCGCCACGCAGCCGGCCTTCATCGCCCCGAACAGGGCGGCATAGAACGCCAGCGACGGCTCCAGCATCATCGCCACCCGTTCGCCGCGGCCGATGCCGCGGCGCCTGAGATGATGGGCGAAGCGGCCCGACCAGTCGGCCAGTTCGCCGAAGCCGTAGGCCACGCTATCGCCGCCGGCCCGGGCGATGCGCACGGCGGTGCGTTCGCGCGGGTGCCGGTCAAGACACTCGTGGGCGATGTTCAGCCGCGCCCGGTCACCGTCGAACAGCGCCCACAGCGCATCCTTGGAGAAATGCGCCTGCGCGTCCGCGTAGGAGGTGTAGTCGGTGAGCCGGGCCATGACGGGCCATACTGAAACCCCGGCGACAGCCGGGGTCAACGGGTCGCGGCCCTACGACCGTCTCTTCGGTGCACGCGTGGACCCCGGCTTTCGCCGGGGTTTCCTGTTGCGCCGAAATGCCGGCGGACGCCGGCATCCACGGGAGGTGTCGGGCCGCCCCGCTACTCCGCCGCGCCCGCCTGCGCCGTCGGCAGCTGGTAGTCCTTGAACTGCTCGCGCAGGGTGATCTTCTGGATCTTGCCGGTGGCGGTGTGCGGGATCTCGTCGACGAAGGCGACGTCGTCGGGCATCCACCACTTGGCGATCTTGCCGTCCATGAACGCCAGCACGTCGTCCTTGGAGACCTCGTCGCCGGCGCCGCGCACGATCACCAGCAGCGGCCGCTCGTCCCACTTGGGATGGGCGATGCCGATCACCGCCGCCTCGGCGACGCCAGGGCAGCCCACGGCCAGGTTCTCCAGGTCGATCGAGCTGATCCACTCGCCGCCGGACTTGATCACGTCCTTGGCCCGGTCGGTGATCTGCATATAGCCCTCGGCGTCCAGCGTGGCGACGTCGCCGGTGTCGAACCAGCCGTCCTCCAGCACATCGCCACCCTCGCCCTTGAAGTAGCCGCTGGTGATCCAGGGCCCGCGCACCATCAGGTGGCCGAAGGCGACGCCGTCGCGCGGCAGGTCGTTGCCGTCGTCGTCGGTGATCTTCATGTCGACGGCAAACACGGCCCGGCCCTGCTTGGCCTTGTAGGCCAGCTTGTCCTCCCAGGACCAGCCCTTCATCTTCGCCTTCATCGAGCCGGTGGTGCCCAGCGGGCTCATCTCGGTCATGCCCCAGGCGTGGATCACGGTGACGTCGTAGTCGCGCTCGAAGGCCTCGATCATCGACGCCGGCGCGGCCGAGCCGCCGATCACTGTACGATCCATGTGCGGCAGCTTCAGGTCGTTCTCCTTCATGTGCTGCAGCAGCATCAGCCAGACCGTCGGCACCCCGGCCGACATCGTCACCTGCTCCTCGTCCAGCAACTCGTAGACGCTCTTGCCGTCCATCGCCGCGCCGGGGAAGACCAGCTTGGCGCCGCACATCGGCGCGGCATAGATGATGCCCCAGGCGTTGGCGTGGAACATCGGCACCACCGGCAGGATGCTGTCGCGCGAGTTCACGCCAAGCACGTCCTGCATGCAGACGGCGAAGCTGTGCAGCAGGGTCGAGCGGTGGGCGTAAAGCACGCCCTTTGGATTGCCCGTGGTGCCGGAGGTGTAGCAGAGCGAGGAGGCGGTGCGCTCGTCGAACTCGGGCCAGGTGAAGTCGCCGTCCTCGGCTTCGATCAGCTCTTCGTAGCAGATCGCGTTCTTCAGCGACGTCTCGGGCATGTGCGCCCGGTCGGTCATGATCACCACGCCCTCGACCGTCTTCAGGTGGTCCTGCAGCGCTTCCAGCAGCGGCACGAAGGTCAGGTCGGTGAAGATGTAGCGATCTTCGGCGTGGTTGGCGATGTAGGCGATCTGCTCGGGAAACAGCCGCGGGTTGATGGTATGCAGCACGGCGCCCAGCCCGGAGACGCCGTAGTAGCATTCGAAGTGGCGGTAGCCATTCCAGGCCAGGGTGGCGACCCGATCGCCGATGCCCACACCCAGCCGCGTCAGCGCCTGGGCCAGCTGCTTGGAGCGCTGGTTGGCGTCGCGATAGGTATAGCGGTGGATCGGTCCCTCGACCGTGCGCGAGACGATCTCGACGTCGCCATGGTAGGTCGCGGCGAACTCGATCAGCGATGAGATCAGCAGCGGCCGATCCTGCATCAGGCCTAGCATCGGTGCCTCCCCGAAAGGCTGTGGATTTGCCGCCTCTATAGCGCGGGAGCGCGCCCGAGGTAAAGAACCGCAGAGGACGGCCACCAACGGGGGCGAACCCAGCCAAACATCTCCCGGTTTTTCTGTTTAATTACAAAGGATTGATACGTTTTCCTAACATCAATTATCGGACTTGATCGCCGCCACTCCAGCTACGCCCGTGCCAGCAGGCCGTCCGGTGTGGCGGCAAAGTGGGTCAGGCTGCGCTCGGCATAGCGCATGCGCCAGCTCAGCATCTTGCCGGCATAGCTGAGCATGCGGTCGTGGTAGGCCGGGTCCCGGGCCAGGTTGTGAAACTCGCCCGGGTCTTCGGTGAGGTCGAAGAACAGCGGCGGCAGCGACTGGAAGTGCACGTACTTGTAATGCGCGTCCTGGATCACCGACAGGCTGCATTCGTCCATATGCAGACCGAGTTGGCTCTCCGGCTTGCTGTAGTACAGATCGCGGAAGTCGAACTCGTAGTGGGCCTCGGTGCGCCAGCCGTCCGGTGTCTCGCCGCGGCAGAACGGCAACAGCGAGTGGCCATCGACGGCGCGCGGGATCTCGCCGCCGAGCCATTCCAGGATCGTCGGCATGGTGTCGACGGTCTCTGTGAAGGCATCGACGATCTGGCCGCGGGCACCGTCGCACGCGGGCGACGGGTCGCGCACGATCATCGGGATGCGATAGCTCTCCTGGAAGTAGCCGAGCTTGCCCAGCAGGTAGTGGTCGCCGAGCTGCTCGCCGTGGTCGCAGGTGAAGACGATCAGCGTGTCGTCCCACTGGCCGGTCTGCTTCAGGTAATCGAAGACCCGGCCGAGCTGGTCGTCGATCTCGCTGATCAGGCCATAGTAGGCCGCCCGCATCACTCGGACTTCCTCCTCGTCCATGTCCCGGCCCAGGCCTTCGCCGTTCTGAAAGAACGCCTTGCGCTTGATTTCGTCGAGATAGAACGCGAGCAGCGGGTGCTGGGCCGCTTCCTGCTGCCAGTCGTCGGCCCGGATCGGCGCGGGCACCTCGGCCGGGTCGTACATCTCATGGTAGGGCGCCGGGGCGATGAACGGCGGGTGCGGCCGGTAATAGCCCAGGTGCAGCAGCCAGGGTTGCTCGCCCCGCCCGTCCAGATAGGTCAGGGCGCGCTCGGTGAACCAGGTGGTGTCGCTGAGCTCTTTCGGGATGCGCGACGGCTTGCGCACGGCGCCGATCTCCGCCGGCGCCTGGTCCTGCGGCAGCCACACGTCCCAGCGCTCGGCCGGCAGCTTGTAGCCCTGCCGCGCGACCCAGGCGAAGTAGGCCTCCTGACGCTGTTCGAAATGACCGACCGGCCGCCAGCCCTCCATCAGGTCGCCGAGCACGGTGAAACGGGGATCGTTGAAGGCGGCGGTGCGCGGGTCCGGCGTCGTCGTGGTGTAGCCGACCAGGGCCGGGTCATAGCCCAGCTTGCGCGCCTCAAGGGCCAGGTTGGTGTGGCGGGCGTCCAGCGGGATGCAGTTCTGCACCGCCCGGTGGTTCATCACGTAGAGGCCGGTCAGCAGCGAGGCCCGGCCCGGCCCGCAGGGCACACCTTGAGTGAAGTGGTTGCGGAAGGTCACGCCCTCGGCGCACAGCCGATCCAGGTTCGGCGTACGGACGCAGGGATGGCCCAGCACCGGCAGGGTGTCGCCCCGCCACTGGTCGACGACAATCAGCAGGACGTTCTTGCGCATGGCCGTTCTCTCCCCGTTCTATGCACCGGTACCCGTCCATCGAACACCGCCCGGCGTTGCGCGGCAACTTGGCCTGGTTCCATGACCGGTCCGTGACAGCCTGCGGCCGGAAGTTGCGGCCCGCCACGTCGGGTGAGACGATCACCGCTGCCGGCCGTGAGTGGAGTTTGAGAGAGCATGAGCGGAGACGACCAGGACGATATTCTCAAGCGCTTCGGCGCCGCCTTCTTCCGCCGCGACCTGGCGGCGCTGGCCGAGGTCGTCACGGACGACTTCGAGTGGCGCTTCGCCATTGGTGCCGACGATCCGCACGGCCGCGTCTATCGGGGCATCGCCGGCGTTGAAACCGGCTTTGCCGAGCGCGACCAGTTACTGGCCGGCGCCCGCTACGACGCAGTGCGGACCACGGCGCTCGCCGACGGCCGGGTGCTGATGGAGTACCGCGTCAGCGGCGCCTTCGCCGACGGCGGCGCCTTCGACCTGATGGGGGTCGAGCTTCTCGCCTTTCACAACGGCCGGCTGGCGTTGAAGGACGTCTACTGGAAGCAGCACCGCGATTGAACCACGGCGCGGCGGCCGGGACGGCCGGCGCCGGCCGCCCCGACAGCGCTACGCAACCGCTACTTCAGATAGCCGTGGTCCTTCCAGACCGCGAACTCGGCCCGGAACTTGGCATAGCTGTCATAGACCCGGGCGAATACGGGA
>Ga0126335_1001976_pt1 | contig 11967 bp, 8 predicted proteins | sample OlaspJWI45metaG_FD_108409 | JGI IMG/M metagenome (GOLD analysis project Ga0126335, IMG submission 108409) | Marine gutless worms symbiont microbial communities from Oahu, Hawaii - Olavius sp. 1 OAHU.JWI-45 metaG | ecosystem: Host-associated > Annelida > Digestive system > Unclassified | place...
CATCACATGTAGTCACTGACTTGTCATTATCTATAACAAGTTCTCTCACCTTAACCTTGTTAGCCTGCAACTTTATCATACGACTAAAATTTCTTCCGATTATCTTTACAGCTTCTTGTCAGTTGTTTTCTGTTGTTGTCCTTGTATTCATTAGTAAGTGACTGTTCTTTGTTTCGCTGCTTTTTATATGCATCATAATTCCGTTGTGATGGACCGGTTCCGTATTTCTTCCAACACACATTCCCACTTTTAATCATTCTGACAGTTCTCTTTTGAAGTGGTTTAATAATACTTTTCTTCTCTCCTGATGAGGAAACTAACGGCACGTGTTTCTGTACCATGTCCTGCAAAATATCCTTGAATAGCAGCCAGAAGGTATTGACATCTTTTCCATCAAACTTCTCTGACCAGTTGACATGTGACAGTTGAAGCTTCATTGAACCATAGTCACCTTATTTGGAAGCGATTCCTGTGGTTCTACAATGGTCAACCAGGATAAGACAACGTGGTCACTTTTACCCAGTGATGTTCAGTAATCAACATGGTCTATCAGTCCCTCTTCATCAGTAAACACACAGTCCAATCCAGATGGCGAATCTCCTTGAAGACATCTAGTGTCAGTAAAATGTTCTGGACTAAAGTTCTTGTGTTTTCTCAAAGAAATTATACTCAAACACAGATGCACCACTGTCCACATATCCATCGGTGTAATTAATTTTGGGACAATTAAAGTCACCCATGATCAGTACGTGTGCCACATGAGGAACTTTCATCGCATGATCAAACACATCCAACAAAGACTGATTATTGGAATGGGTGCTATTAAAGCTTCTGTAACAAACACCAACCCGTAAATAATCCTTAAGTTTAATTTTACACCATTTGACTTACTTACTTTCAGATCGCCGATCTGAACCTATAATTATCTCCATGCACTAGTTCATTAGCCTACTTCACACAGCTGAACTATCAAGGTCACCTCGACACACTTACTGGAAATGACAAAGGATATCTGGGAGGCCCAGAAACCAAAGTAGCACGATGAGTTACAGCTTGTTTGATACTAGGTAGTAACCGTCGACCAGCATACCGGACAACTGACTGCATTTTTAACGTTTTGTGCAAAGTTTTTTAGAAACACTTGAAAAACGTAAACAACAACACCGGAAGTTGAGTCTTGGCGACGAGTAATGGTTGCATAAAAGCCAAACTGAAAAGCAAAGCAAAAGAAGTTTAGACAAATACGCACGCCGTAGCCTCTATACCATCCATATTACATAGAACATATTTTGCACAATTTTCTAATTTGGTTAATTTAGCCTTGTAGTTATAAAGAAAATCTTGATTGCTCCAGAACTTGTCTAGCTTATTCTTAAAGGAGTCAGTAGTACTAGCGAAGATTACAGATTCAGGCAAACTGTTCCAAGTATTTATTATTCGTGTATAAAAGAAATATTTCCTTAAATCATAATGACATCTGTGAATGACTAGCTTTAAATTATGCCCCCTAGTTCTATAATCTTGATGTTTTTTTCAAAATTGAAAGTAACATTAGTGTCATATTTGTCTGTTAATTTTTTAAAAACTTCAATCAGTTTATTTCAGCAAGAATTCACGAAACAACAACAATAATCCAAAAACAGTCAAAAATTGCACGAAGTCAGTTAAAATACACCTAGTTTTTGCATGTTTTCAAAATTATTCCTTATAATGACCTAACTGTTGAAATTAGCGGCATGCTAATGCTACCGTATTTGATTTGGCATTTTCGTGCGTTGCAATTGATTTCATGTGACTAACATTTGACTAAAATTAAATAGATGCAATAATTGATGTCCATGTTGACTTTTTTGCAGAAATTTGCGCAATATGAAATGCATTCCAGCGAAGCACGGCGGAATAAATCTCGTCCAATCAGAATGCGAGGATTACGTGGGTGCGGCGTCACGTGAGTGTGTTGTAAACTGAAGGCGTTTTGTGCGGTAATCTCTGTAATTATAATATTGTAGATGATAAGATAATTGGCATATTTTGAAGTCGGGTACGGCCTTCTTATTTTTCCTTATTAACAGGTTTTAATTATGCTTGTGTTTGGTTATTTCGTTGGTGTGAAAGTGAATCGCTCTGGCTGTGAATTCTGACTGACATGTTTATAACGTATATAGGGGGCGTAGGCGTTGCCTCTGTTCTCCAGAAAAAAATTGAAAACGGCATGATTTGTCGTATTTTTTTAGAAGATGGAACTTAGTGAAAAATGGTCAGTGATGTCTAGTGATTGCAATTCCGAATTGCCGGAGTTTCCCATCTTGTCAATCCCGAAATTGGTCAGTTAATAGGTCTGTCTCGGTTGCATAGATCTATATATAGGGCTTTACAAGCTCTGCCAGTAGTTTCGGTTACCTCGAACTTGTATCAGAACCCAAATGGGCGCTCTTGAAGTTTCACTACTTCACATGGAAAGTAATCTACTGGCTTGGGGATAGGGTTAGGTTTTGGGGCCAGATTTAGGGTTAGCTTTTAGGGTCAGGGTTAGGGTTAGGGTCCGTTTCAAACTTCAGGATTTACGATTAGGATGTGGTTAATAGCCTACTTTGAAGTACTTTCCATGTGAGATAGTGAAACTGCACAAGCATCCCCAAATGCAGCTCAAGGATGATGATATAACAAATATAGTGAGCTGTTTTCAGCGCCGATAGCAGTGAAAGACAGGCTCATAAACTCTAAGGACAGCAATATGGACTTTGCATCAGCCTAAAAAGTTTTTCCTGTAGCCTAGTCAAGTTGCTAAGAGTGAGGCCTCGTATATATCGCAGGCAACATTGGCTGAAACAAGCAGAACCTTGTCTGTAGAGGAGGAAATGGATTTAGCAGTTTGGATTTCATATTTTAACTTTACAAGCACGAGCATCATGTAGGCTAACTCGCAATAAGAACCGATCACTATTTGTTGAAGCTTTTGAGGCCTACGAAGTTTTCTGTTGCGCAAACATTTTCTGCTCCATGTTACAAACGTGTTTCAGTGACGAGATCAGTTGGCTCTTTGTAATTCCGGAGTTCATATTTTCAGAATCATGCCTCAACTGATGCATAGGCCAGGCCTAAATGATGTGACCATGTTTTTGATGTTCTAATATACTGTCTATGCTGTAGTCTAGCCCTCTGTTGGTACATGTAATTTGATAATTAAAGGCTAATAAAATTGGCATTTCAACTTGCTTAAACAAATTTTTAAAGTTTTAACACTTTAATGTGCAACAAAGTTGCGTTCTGCTGAGATGAGTATCAACAATAGTCTGTCGATCATAAAATGTGCATATTGCAATGTCTTTTGTAGCCGTGAAAACCATTTAGACAACTCAGTAAGCTTGCTTTAAAAAATCCAGAATTTGACGTGAAAAATCTAGAAATTCCGGACTTGAATTTGTGGTTCAGAATTGCGATTTAGTGATGTCTAGTTTTTCCAAAGAATGGTGTAAATGTAAGCAGTGTTAAACTGTTGATGTATGGTATGTGTTTAATTTCATGTGTGATATGATGTCAGCCACTTTTGACAGCAGTCTCATCAGCAGAGTGAAACTGGAACAAGCCACCATTTAGTTTATTTTTATTGTACTTTTGACTTTTATTTTGTGCCCAATTTGTTGCTAATATCAGGGCATTTTAGAGTCCTCAAAAGTGGAACTAGAGTATGAATTAATGCTTCAAGTTGTAGTGCATTGTGTTTATTTAAATCTTTGGCGTGAATAAGTTGCTCTTTGCCAACCTGCAGTTTTGGCTGGTATGATTCAGTGATTTAGCTGGCCCACCACAATGTGGTGCGGCACGGCTGTAAGACGGCACCACACTGGGCACTGCGGCAGGCCAGTTATCGGACGATACCTTGTCTTTAGCAATTTACCAAAATTTGATGGTGAATCGCAAACTGTGTACTACTAGCAAAATCCATTTTCTATTCAAATGGAGCAGTCCTACAAAAAACCATCCGGAAGCCGTTTGGCACTGCTGGGACTTGTCTGGCACTATCCAGAGTCATTCCTGAAGCATTCACTGTCTATCTCGTAGTCTTGGAAACAGCATTCACACTTCTGCTGCCTTATAAAGTAATTTCTGTACGACTGTAGACAGACTGTCAAACTTCAGCGGTGACCCTTTAGCAATCAGATTCTTCATCGTGTTCCGTTAAAGTCTAAGTGATGGAACATACAAAGTTCTCCCTTTCAGTGACTACTGCACTAGTGCCACGTCACCACTTGAAACAGTCTCACTATCCTGAATGTCATTGGGTACCATCTTCCCCAGTATCACTTGATGGAGCAATGTGAAACAGGAATGACCGTTTGACTGATAGAATAGATGTGGCAGAAGAAAGGGATGGATGTTCATGGAGTGCTTCTGGAATGTGTGGATGGTGCCAGACGGTTTTTAGTAGGACTGGGACCCAAGTGGAGAGCATGCATAGTACAGAAGAGGGTCACCAGCTAAAGATCTACGTAGTGCATACATCTTTTACAAAATCCAGATATTACTAGTAGTCCTGCAAACTCATAACGTAAATACAGAGACCGAAGGTTTTCAGCAGCTGGCCGGCCGGCCCTCGAGCTCTTCGTGAACGATCTTCTGGTTTCTCTCACATTATGGCAGCCAGGTCTGTCCTAGGTCCTCTGACTGCAGTTGATCGCAGTTTGAATTTATTCTTTTTCGCACACCGGGTAATTGCCAGACATCCATGAGCTTCATTTAAACAAGATTTATCTCCGGTGTTGTATCATTTGTTTTTTGTTGGCAAAATGTAATGTAATGTATGTAATGTAATGTAAAATAGTCAATATTAAAGTGTCGTAGATAAAAAACTACTTCAAGGACACTTTACAATGTCGAGGTGTGCGAACTAAAAAGTAATTAAAGACAATGTTAATAAAAACACTGAATATAAAAGTGAGTCTTTAGTGAACGTTTGAAGACAGCCAGAGATGGACTGCGACGGATCGCTTCCGGCAGACTGTTCCATGTAGGCCTACGTGATTGTGTGAGATGATTTATTACATTTATGAAATAATGTGTTTACGTCAGTGAGTTATCTGATTCAGAGACACCAAATGGAAATGTGTGTGAATACCGTGCTGCATAGCATGGTATATATTTTTGCAGGCATCAGTTTTTCATATATGTATGTGTGTTTGCAATGCAAGAACTTTTGAAATAGTTGGCTGAAAAAGTTATTTTTTGGTATGTGGCTACAGTTAAAGGAAAAGGTAATCTTGTTATAAATTCCTCTACCATTCATTCATCAAATTCTGTTATTATTAGAGCTTTTATTAGATTAATCGTGCATTGCTTGCAGTTTATTGTACATTTTGTTTGCATCGACTTGCCTCAGTAGTGTTGTTAGTAGGTGTCATGGAATTACTGTCTCCCTCAATTATTAGCTCACCCAGCTGCAGCAAGCTGAGCCAGTAGCGCAGTAGTATAGCTAATAGTAGAAACTGTTTGAATTTTGTCTGTGTCCGTTAACCAGGGTGTCGGAAATCGTAACCGCTGAACATAGGGACTTGTAATCTTGTGTGCAGAGACCTACTGGCGAACCCTGATCACAAACCAAAAAACCAGGTCGCTGTGACCTCTTTAGCCAGCTGAGCGTCACTGCTCGTGGACGACCTGTAATTACTTTGTATGCATGCTGTCTTGCCAGTTGATTTTTTGACATTAATTAAACTGTTAGAGATATCTGTTAGGCTAAATTGCGTCTGCTGTCTGGCAACTGCCACTGGTAGTGGCGGACTCTATGAACCGCTGTTAGTTATTGTATGTTTATAGACTGGTGCAGTACTTTACTGGCCGGCCGGCTGGCAGGCTGGGATCGTTTTTACTACCGGTACCGCCCCATTGATATCATGCAATACAGTACTGTATCAGCTGAGTGGAGAGTTGATGAATGCTGAATGGCTGATGCTGGCGCCGGGCGGCCCTGTCCTGTTGCGTGCGTGCTGCTGCCTATAGCTACAGTCTGTCGCCAGGCTGTCTGGTTCACTCAAGTACCGATAGTGTAATGCTGTAGGGATTCCAGTTCCAGTTTCGGTGGGGGCGAAGTTGTCCTTCGTAGAACCAGGCCGCAGATGGGCCCATAGTCCATCCCCCAGTAAAGCCTGTAGTATTTCTTACCAGGGTACTATGGAAACCTCCGTGAGGATGTTAAAAACCTCAGGATGTCTCTAACTGTTATATGGTGTTTCTTTCTGTTTCTGCTTAGTACGCTTCACCTGGCTCTGGGCATCCCGAGGTGTCCCACCAGGTGACAGCGGTCTTTTTGTGCGACTGCTACCCCCAGTATCAACATCAGTCCCAGTGCACAATTCGCCACTGTGGCTGAGGGCGCCTCGAGCTCCCGGTCCTCCGTCGGCCTGTGGGGCAGCATTCGCTTTTCTTGTTTTCTCTGGCGCTTCCGTCGGGCACCTTTGACACTCTTCTTTCTTTGAACCACGACTGGTTCGCCTGTCAGCTGCAAAGAGAAGAGTTTTTGCGGAAGGGTTCCCACAAGGGTCCCTTCTTCCGAATGTTCCCTCTTTCACTCCAGTCCATCATCAGTAGTCACTTGAGGCCACGGAGGTTGAGGGGTGCCTGGTTTAGTCGCCTCTTACGACATCCGGCCAGGAGACGGAGTGGGTCTATTCTAAGCGCCGGAACCCACGCGGGGTATGCTATAAGGAATTTGGCGAAGCCTGCACCGAACGACCCCGCACAGTGAAGCCGAGTACCGCGTGACAGACGAACACCGCACACATCTGTAGCAATAGTCTCAGCCTGCATCTCGTGCATTTGATGCAGCCTCAAAACTATCCAACCTCATAAGATCACATTCAACATGACGTCTGTCCCCACATGTTCACGGTCGTCGTTGCTGCTGCTGCTGCGTGCCTCGTCGTCGTCGTTTACCAGCGATAAATTGTTTTGGGTCTCCGGGATGGACGTAGTACCGGACCGTCCAGTGTCTGTCGCTGGCTGCCCTTGCACCTATGTTCAGTTGGGGACGTCCATACGGAACCCACTGTGTGCCGTTACGAGTAGTTGATGTACAGCCCGTTATTCCGTAGTCGCTGGCCGGTTGATGCTGTAGCGCTAGAGGCAGTATGTCGGTCACGGGTGTCGTGTCCACTCTGCTGCGCTGCACGTTGAGTGAATGGCGAGCGATAGTACGCGCAGCAGCCAGCGAAGCCTTAGTACGGTAGCTATACCACTACCATTGTGTCGAGCTTGCATTGCTGTATTTGCCGCTTTGTTCGCATATCCTACCGTCCGTAGACCGGGCTACTATTTGACACTCTTGAACATTCCGTTGACAGTTAGTCCAAAGGTAACAAGAGGCCAAAGTAATTTAGCGAAGGCTGCACCGAATGACCCCGCGTGACAGACAGATGGACAGACCTACGCAGAGTACGGACAGACACCGCGGTCATCGGTGACAATAGGCTGCATCTGGTGCATTTGATGCAGCCTAAAAAGGTGAAGGTCATACACCTGATGTAGTGCCTCTTAGTGAAGGAACTTCAGTGCAGAGGCGCTCAGGATGGCACACGTTGTCGAGGGATTTCACAGTTTTACCTGCACACCCAAGCATTTAGCCACGAAATTCCCACGAATGGAATGAACCATACCTGCCTTTGCCTTTCCAGCCGAAGCTGGTTTTCATTTACCGACCTCGGAGGGATGGGAGACTTAAGTTGGCCTAGCCATCACCATGGTTAGTAAACAGTCTGCCCAGGACCGCTACGTGACGGGTATCGCTGTTGTTAGCAGCTCAAACCGTCACGCTTCACTGCGCAACTGGAGCGCAGCGTCTGTGAGCGTCGAACGCACGACCTCTTGGGCCACAAGCCGCGACGCTAACCGCTGAGCCACCGAGTCACCACATCTTTAGTTAATAGCTGTTTATTGATTGTAGATAATATTTATGTAAAGACGACTTTTTTTAAATTATAAAAATAGAAAATCTATGACAAAGCCAGTATTCTAGGTCTGTGGCAGCTGTCACAGAGTGACGGGCAGCAGCTTGTGGTGCTTTTGGCATGTTGCCAGCACGAAATCCTTTAAAATTTTTAGTACTTTTACTGTAGTTGACCCAACCCACACCAACCCAACCTAACCCATGGGTCAACCCAACCCATGGACAACTCTGACTCAGGTAAGTCACTGTACACGAGGAGATTCATGTTTCACATCACATCACATCACGGCACATAACTCGTTCGTTCGTTTGGGTTACTGTGACAGCCAGTATTTCGAGACAAATGCACGAAAATGCAGACAAAATATCGAAAACACCGACTGGCCTCTACCGCGGGGCCAACAAACACAGACACATCGTGTGATTATCCGTTTACTTCCCAGAACAATGCTGGTCCTCAGTTATCGGGGATGAAAGGCTGAGTTGACGTCGCTGACTGGTTCCGTCCATACTTCGTTGATCCGACCAACGTCGTTAAGCATTACGCGACGCCGTCAGCCCAGTGTACACTGTACAGTGCATGTATTTCGGTCGTTTTGTGTTGATTGTTTTGCTGCTATCATTGGGAGTGCAGTTCTCGATTGCTTCTAGCAAGTACAGGTCGAGCAGTCAATAATTGCTCGAATTATATCCTGCTGGTCCTGGCTGCTGTCCACTGTCACTATGTCTGATCTAACAGACGTATATACAGTGTTTATACTGCGGCCAACTAGGCTACGTTATGTTTTTGCCTCTGGGTTACTGACGGTACCGCTTCATCTGCCATCCGCTTGAATTAAAGTCCAAGCTCCACTTCTACGATTTGTTCAGGACTTGTAAAGTTCGTCTTTTTGACAGGCCTACTGACCAGCATTTCAACAGTTATGGTGGCACGCGACAATTTTTGATGTTTTAGCTGCTTGTTGTACTATTAATGTAGCATCTGCTGTCGCTATGTTACATTTACAAACTGCGCAGTGCGCACTCATCGAAGCGTGTATCCGTCACCAAAACCAAATTCCTAGGCGTCATTAGTGGAGGCACTGACCGTTTACAAAAATATTTAATAAAATTTGATGCGCGAAAGCGTCTGTGATTTGATCTGTGAAACTGTTACTGGCTGGCAGATCACAGGCGCTTTTGCGCATCAAATTTTATTAAATCTTTTTGTAAACGGTCTGTAGGTAGACACACATAGAGACCGACGCCGGCAAACTCAAAACCACGCTGCAACGTGACTGGAAATTAACTTTGTGAAATTTCTGGAAGGGGTAGGCCTTGAGGTCAGAAAACAGTTGGGTCACATTTTGGGGGCAGTCTGATCCATTTGTATATCTGGATACTGCATACGGTGTCACGTTACGTTACGTAACGTAACGTGACATACGGGACGACTGAAAATGCGGGAGTGGAGTGGTATGGAAAACTGCTAGTGTTTAAATTGACAAAGTTGTTAGCGCTAAGTAAGCTTTGTAACTATTACCGTTATTACGTTGCGTTCTAAATGCGTTCTGCTAGCAAATTCAGACATGTTGTCACATATAATAATGAGTGAAAAAATAAATGAATAAAACAACTGGTTGCCGTCAGAAAAAATTAAGTACAACAAATAAGCAACTTTGTAATTAATTTGGAATACATTTACTAATAAGCCTACTTATATAAATAATATTATATTCACGCGCTTTTGCTCTGATGGGAGATGGATGGGGGATGTCGTGTTGTCTATAGTCTGTGTTTACAACATAACGTGTGCAGTGCTGCTGCTGCTGTTGCTGCTGCTGATACTTCAGAGTCGGTTTGCTATCGTTGAGGCACTCAGCTCCCCTCTCTGTCTGTCTGATAGTAGTGCTGGCCAGTTCTGGCAGTACCGGCATACGTTATTCATTTTGAAAATACGTCTTGATTTTGTCTGTCTACCGATAGTGTGTTTTATAACTGAACAGCTGGTCAGAGTAACCTGACGAAGGCCGCATCGAGTACGCGGCGGAAATGGGGACCCCTGTCTTAGTGTTCATTGGATCCCCAGTGGTCTCGACCCCAAACAGGACCTCGATCCGTTCAGCCGTTTTTGTAGGGCTCAGCAGCACATGGCGCCCCGGCAACATCGGCTGCAGTAGTGCGCATTTTATGTTGACTTCGGCAAGTGAGGGTTTTTGAACTGATAACATGAGCGAAACTTACCAAGGTATAAACTGTCAGTCCCATCATTTCGCGTATCATGCACTGTGACGCCTTTACACTGGGCCGATAGCCACCTTCAGGGCGTTGCGTTGAGTTTATACGTTTTATGTTCATCTGTCAGTCTGTTTTTGTGAAGCACTGCATTTATGTTATTAATTATAAAACAGGTACATTTACATTTCTCATTTATCGTGAAGCTGCGACGAGTGACGTTCTACTGTCACTTTTCGACGAGTGAGTGGGTACTCGGATAGCGTTTAAAATTACCGAGTCGACGCAGCACTAGAGATGGAAGTTCTGAGCAGTTGTGTTAGTTGAAGCAGTCCGTTGCTGTGTTTATACAGCAATGTGGGTTAGTATGTTGTTACGTCATTCCTGGCTGCGGCTGGAAGAGATTAACCTTTGGAAGCCATTGGCATCAGCTGCTGTTATCTGTCGCGTAGCTCGCCCGTCTGTCTGCATGTGTATTAACCCTTGTAAACCCAACACTGACAGCTGTTGTTTTCACTTTTGGTTGCCACTATTATATTGCTTCCATGTTGTGAGACGTTAAATAGGTTTATTTGTTCAAGGAACGTCTGCCTGCCTCCATCCGTCCCACAAAGAACGTCTGAGATCTGGTAGTTATCTGGAGGATGATGGTTGTATATCACAATAATGTTTTGTCATGTGAACAGTACTTGCATCATTTGCATGACAGTTTTTTGAACGGGGCCGAGGGCAGCTACACATACGATGATACGACTGATTTCTTGCCACGTCACATCACTACCGTGGCAAGAACCGGAAGAAGAACTGAACAAGCTTCTTCTGACGAATGTCTCTGAGAGATAGACCGAAACGTCAGAGGTAAATAGTGTTCAGTTATGGTCGATGTAAAGTTTGTATAAGTGAATATGGTCGGGTTTAGAGTTGACTTGAATGCATGTGTTTGTGGCAGATAGCGTGAAGCTGGACTGGATGAGGTCCTCCTGCACGGTGTATCTGTAGCATCCGATCTGTGGTGACTGCTGTCGGGATTGCTGGACCGTCACCGACGTTGACGTTAGCGCATGTATCAGTACTGCTAGCACGTAGCAGAGTGATCGTGGGTCGTCTCGGTCAAGTCGCCTATGATGGGAGCCAACTCATCACTGACGGGCGCTGCCGACACCCGCGGTGGTCTGGGAGCAGGTGCCCGCGACACCGGCACCCTACCCCGCCACTCGGCCCTCCACCCTCTTCACGACACGGCCGGCAGTGCGGCCGGCCTGCTGATGCGCGCCGACGACCACCGCAAGAAGAAGACGTCGAAACTAGCGACGTTGAGGAAGCGCCTGACTCGCGTGCGGCGTCACAGTCGGTCACACGACAACGGGAGGGCGGTGCGGGAGCTGACGGCGTCGTGGACCGTTCGTGAACTTCACTCTCTGAATGACGAGTACGAAGCCTCAGCTGCGCTCAAGGAACTCACCGCCCTCGCTGACGCCGCTCGCCCGCGTGCCAACACCGTAGTGGACGACCTCGCCGCACTGTACCAGCACAAGTACTGTACGGACGTTGATCTGGTCTACCAAGACACCGTGTTCCCCGCTCACCGCGCGGTGCTCTGTATCCGCTGTCCGTTCTTTCGCGAGCTGCTGGCGCGTCACCCGGAGTACGGCGCCCGCGTACCGGTATCTGTACGTACCCCGGGCGTCGACGTACCACTCTTCTCGGCTCTGCTGCGCTACGTCTACACGGGTGATTTTGGCCTAGATGAAGCGCGGGTCGCCGGAATGCGGAAGCTGTTGACTGCCCTCGCACACGAGTTCGGCGCGCCGAAC
>Ga0126335_1001977_pt1 | contig 11966 bp, 8 predicted proteins | sample OlaspJWI45metaG_FD_108409 | JGI IMG/M metagenome (GOLD analysis project Ga0126335, IMG submission 108409) | Marine gutless worms symbiont microbial communities from Oahu, Hawaii - Olavius sp. 1 OAHU.JWI-45 metaG | ecosystem: Host-associated > Annelida > Digestive system > Unclassified | place...
GATTTGTGTTTTAGGACAACGGTTTGATCACTACGAGTGCGGCAGATTAAGCTGGCTAGGTCAGCTTTATGGCGCACTATAATATAGTTTTACTTACTTACTTACTTACTTACTTACCCTGTCGGCCGTCAGTGACAAACTGTTTCTGGACCGCTCTGAGAGACATCTGTCTGTTCTCAGACCATCTTCTAAAATTTGGATGACCGTGTCTGTGTTTTTTGTAGTTCAAGACAAAGGTATAGGCATAAAATAATTTTTCTGGCCGAAGACACCTGCCCCGCGCCGAGGGGGGTAGAGTGTGGGAAAGAGGCTGAAGAACACAACACCTTTTACAATTTTTTTAAAATTTGACATCAAAATGGCATATTTGAGAGAATTTGGAGTGCTAAATTTAGTTTTATTCGTAAGTAAAAAGTGGGCTGTTGGGTTCCCCTATATTTCATCGTTTCGGTGGGGGTCAGCTTCCATCAGACCCCTGTTTACGTTCCTAGTTTATACGCTGTAAGGAATGCCGTGGGGATAACGGCCCCTGACAAACAGGCATGAGATTGTTCGGTGGCCAAGTTGTTCCAGTGGCTCACGAGCAGAGCGTCGATAACACTGACAACCAGTTGCCGCAGTCGTGTTATCACAGTCGGCGCCGGTCGGCCATTCCTAGAGCTCACCATCCCGTCCGCGTTGCTTACTGTATGTCCCCAGTGGCACACAACGCCACCCACCCCTTCGACTTACTTACGGATAACTGGTCTCGCTACGATGGCTCACGCAGAAGGCAAACCTTGACGGAAAAACTAGAAACAGATAACATTGGAAACAACGAATTATACGAATGCGCTAGGAAAACTATATAATTGAAGAGTTTTGTGAGTCGAAGGTTCTCGAACAGAAACAGAGTAAATAAGCGTACTGGTACTTAAGCGCTTAGAGACTCTTTTGAGTTTATAGGCGCTATATAAATAAGTTTATCTATATATCTATCTACTTTGCCATGCGATGAGAAGTGCCAAACTTCCATTTAGCATACAGTGCAATGCATTTGTCATTTTTACACTGCCGACTGGTTGTGTTTCTGTTCAAATTTTTGTTCTTCGACGTCACTTATAATAGTTTGCACAAATGCTCTGCTAATTATTATTTATTTGAATTGCTCAGCCATTATAGTTGAAAGCGTTGAGTAATAAAGAACCGTTTTACAACGGTTGATTTAGCTAGTTGTCAAATTCTTTCTAGCGTAAAAGCAACAGTCAGACCGACCGACAGCACGATGCTAGTAGCGCTGAGCCAACGTATAGGCCTACGGGACGCCGATAACAATTCTATTTCTGGCCAACAGGATGACGCTGTGAAATTCTACCGGGACTTTACGACGTCACTGATTTATCGCTAATGTCATTCTCTGTTCTCTTGTCGATCTGGAGTCGTTCTTCATGGAAGCAGTCACATAAAGTTAGCTGTAATCTTTCATCGTGGGCGTCATTGCCGTAGCACTAGGGGCCGGATCAGTGACTTTAGTCACAAGGACCAAGGCCAGGGCCGAGACCTTGGCCTCAAAAGCATAAGACTATGATCACAGGCCAGGTTACAGAAGAGCAACAGCTCCAGTAGGTTTTGGACTCGTGGATGTGAAGATTGTGAGTGTACGACGGAATTCCGTACCAGGTTAAACAGAGGGCAGGCGATCGGGGCGTCACTGCAGAAAATATGGAAAAGTCACAGCATACCGATTTCAACGAATATACGACTAATGATAGCGCTAGTGTGGCCTGTAGCAGCATACGGCTGTGAACGCTGGATTCTCAGAAAGAATGAAGAAACACGTCTTGACGCCTTTGAGATGAAAGGACTGAGAATGATTCTGCGGGTTTCGTGGACAGCAAAGAAAAAAATGAGTGGGTTCTTAACAAAGCTGGGGTAAAGAGGGAACCGTCAGAGCAAGGAAGCTAGCATATTATGGTCACACCATGAGGAAACAAGGGAGTTGCCTGGAGAACAAGATCATGCAAGGAACAATGCCAGGTGCACGCAGGCGAGGAAGGCCACGCACGGCCTGGGTGGACAACATCAAAACGTGGACAGGACTCTCAGTGGAAGAGTCAATCAGAATGACAGAGGACAGGAACAAATGGAGAAAGTACGTCCACGGTGTGGCCAACCTTCGGATCGAGGACGGCTGAAGAACAGAACAGATGTGATCTATTTCATACAAAATTCAATACGAACTGCTAAAAAGAGATATATAAAGAGAGCTGTATTTTTCTGTCAAAATACAGACTTTGTGCCCGCTTTCATCAGCCTCTGAACTAAAAGCCAGTCATTGTACTGTCATTGTATATATGTCGTATTCTAGTCGTATTCTGCCACGTTTCATGCTTTTAAGCCGAAGTGCACACTCGTCAGTTAAACCGCTCCGCTACGCTTAATTTCAGTTTTACGGCCCTTTTCTCGGATTTCCTTCTAACCAGCACTGTGTGATCTAAGACACTTGTCATTAATCTGTGAATGAATGCAGTGTTTACATTCAGATAATGTATATTTTTGGGCTCTCCTGGATTCGGCTCCGGCTCCAGCGGAAATTTCGGCCGGATTTCCGGATTCAGTCGAATTTCGGACTTTATTGTTTTTTTGCAATTTTAAGTAAGAAATAGTTCATAGTTCATGGTAGAACGCTTACATGAAAATGATCAGCGCTTAACAACGATAAACACTAAAACAGTAAAAACTAAAAGAATGAATATAAAATCAAAACAATCTAAAATCAAACAATAAAAGTAGGGCTGCATCTAGACCGAATCGAGGAACGCAAATCCGGCCACCGGATTCGGTAAAAGCGTATCCGGTACCGTACAGCACTAATGTTTTGGACACATATAACGCCGCTTACGACGTAAAGCAACATTCAGATGACAACAAAATACTGCTGATGTGCAGGTACGTGCCACTACGTGGATACAGGAAAGCGATCGGGTTATAAGGCAAATGTCAGAACACTGCTTAGATACGAAAAGACGTCGATGAAATCGGGAATATCCCTTCAGTACTAAATTCCTGAGGGTAAAATATCGAAGACTAAGCAAGTAAGACCACAACGGCGTTTACTCGGTGGTGAAAGTGCTGTGGAAGGAGACCGCATTACCCCGTTGGAGAGCCACTGACAACCGCTATAGAACAGGTAAGTTGCTTCCCTGGGGTCTTCGGTGACGGCTGTCATTCGTCGACCCAGCTCCTGCACTAGTTCCACTGCTTGGTGGTTCCAGGTCCCGGCTGACTCGGTGGCAACTGGAACAAAGATGTGGCTGTTGGCAATCTCCTGTATTTGGCTACTTTATTGTTAGCCGCCTTGTCACCTGCTGCCCCTGCTGTGGTCGCCGTGTCAGCGAGGTGGGAGTTGGCATAGGTTCAGTATCTGGTACTGTGACATCCCATGCCAGCGGTTTGCCTTTTGTCTGGTAGTATAGATCCAAGGGGTTAAAACAATAAAAACAAAGCTGGTAAAAGCAGTTGGAATGGCTAGAGGTCCAGATCGTCGTGCAAAGTGAACGTGTCACGAAACAGGGCCGCGTTAGAACTCTGTATAATGACTGACAGTCTTTGAAAAAGAAATGAAACTTCTCGGCTATCGCCAGACACGTCAGTTATTTTATTATTAATAATAATAATAATAAATATTGACAGTTATATTATCGACAGTATTCACTGCACCGCTGTAACGTAACTAACTAGCAGACGCGAGGGAGGGGGGCAGCGAAACGCATTAGATAAGTCTGCGACGGACCGGCGGCGGCGGCGGCGGTGAAGAAGCTTCTTGTAAATTGAATGTCTGGGAAGGATGATGCACGACTATGAGTGCCCGCCGAGCCCAGCTGCCGGTGACTTGCGACGACAGTTTTTGTCCCAGCTCGCCCGGCATACATGTATTATTGCCTTCCGTATCATCGGCACTGGCACTGTGGTGGGTCTGTCTGGCCTCTAGTGCTGATCGACTTATATATGCCCGAGAACCTCTCACACTCATAGGCCGGCATCCATTAGCTCAGTGATACCATACAGAGGCCTGCGGATTCCTTTTTCCTTCAATCCGCATGTATACTACAAACAATTGGCCAAAGTAATTATGAGAAGGCTGCATCGAAGTCCCCTCCTTGTACTACGGAAATCGGGACCCCCCGTTGAGTACAATGTGTCTTGGATGATGGATTCCCAGGAGTCTCCGCCACAGACAGAACCTCGATCCGTTCAGCCGTTTTTGCACAGCTCATGCACGTGGCAGACAGGCAGACAGACTGACAGACACACCAGCTATTTATATGCTACTGAAACACCACGCTACGGGATCATCGGTCGCAATAGGCCGCAGTATGTACGTTGTGTATTCGATGCGGCCTGACAAATGTTTAGTTGACAGATATTCCTGTTGATAAAATCTGGGATCAGTTTATTTGCTAGTGAACAAAATAGAAGAATTTGCAGAGAGCAGGTTGTATCATTCTTTATAGTTCATTCGTTTCATTAGCGCACGCAGCTAGAGTATCATTCCACTACGCTAGCAGGTCGCAACCTGTCGCGAACACGTCCACGACCTGTCAGGTTTTTGCCACATTTTACTATGCACTAAAGATCGTGGTTAGCGTCGTGGCTCGCGGTCCGACCGGTCGTACGTTCGACGTTCATAGCCCCTGTGCCCCAGTTGCCCAGTGAAGCGTGATGGTTTGAACAGCTAACAACTGTGACACCAGTCACGTAGCGATCCTAAGCAGACTGTATGCTCAGCGTGGTGGTGCCTAGGGCAACTCAGCCTTTTATCCCTCCGGGGTGAATTAACGAGGCCTGGAAGGCAAAGGCAGCAGATATGGTTCATTCCATTCGTGGATAAACGTGTGGTTGGCAGGTGCCATACTTGAGCGTTCCCGTGATAGTGTTGGCCTACAAAGACATAAAGAGACGCTATATCAAGTCTGTTCTACCGTTACTTTTACCATACCTGGAGCTAGCTACCTACCTGGAGCGAACAGGTTCGACATCTATCCACGACCTGTCGTGGACCTGTTCACATGGACAGGTCGCGAACTTGCTAGCGTAGTGGAATGATACCCTTACCGTAAGCCCAGTTTCTGGTTCGAAATTCTCCTAGCAGCTGTAATGTTTTATCCTGCAAAGTTTTATCGAAATCCTTATTTTCTTCTGAAAACGACCTTCTGAATGATGTCACAATTAGGCCTACGTCATTACCAGGTAGGTAGTGACGTATTAATATAGGTGGCATATTCTGTAATTTCCGGTTGGTTGGAATATCATGATGATCCGTGTCAATGTAATTATGAGAATATATCCGAATTTGCTGAAGTACAGAATGCTGCTGTTCTCTTATTTCGGTATACGGTTTATATAAATAGCAGATCAGAATTCACCGGAGCAATCGTCCGGAGCGCGCCGGTGTCTGTTGCAAGCACAGTACGATGTACGAGTGTAGCCGAGCTAATCGCACAAATGCACGCCGCCACGGCACAACCGATCATTTATCACCCGGGCCACGGTGAGGGTGGTTTATAGGGGGATGCGGGAGCCGGGGGCACATTATCACACTGGGGAGAGCACGCGGCGACGACTGGTAGGCCTATCAGTATACAAACATCCTTGGAGATGGCGACGCCGGTCGAACTAAACTGACATCAATAATAAGTTCCTAACTGTTTGACTTCCGTGATAGCGGTAACGTAGAAAATATGCCGTAAATCTGTCCGAGTGTTGCCGTACTTAGTCAAGTAGTGGCTCTAGCACTCCAGTGGTTAGATTTAACGTTGCATTAGTCGGAATACAACAGAAGAAACTTACACAAAGCGTTGTACAAGATTTACACGGGACTAGTTGCAATATAACGATCAATTCTTCTAGCTGTGCCACTTTAGCCACTATCTATTTAATGAAAACTAAGTAAAAACGACTAGCTTTGTAAATAGCTTGTATTTTAAGCCTATAATTTTCACAGTCGTATAAGATATGTTTAGCCGGAGCGGACGGCCAAAGAAATGTGGCGACAGCTGCATTGAATCCTCTCGCCACCCCCTCTCCGACTCCCATCTATAATCCAAGGTACATTGGGGCTCCAAGAGTCTCCACACCAACGTCGATCCATTCAGCCATTTTTGCAGAGCGCAACAGACAGACAGACTCGCCACGCTACGGGATCGTCGATCGCAACACATCGGATGCACTCAACTAAGCGAATTATCTCGACTGACTGTCGCTTGGTTCGCCTACATCATCAGCTACAGTAAACGCACGCCCACACTAATACAAATTTTATGGTGTCATTGTCTGTGCATATAGGCTACAATAGTGATGATGTCGACAATTGGCTGCGCAGCATACGCGTCCACGCATCCATGATAGTGCATCGTGGCGGGACAATTTGTAATACGCAAAATGCCAGTGGACAAGTGATCGGCTTTCGACTCTTAGCATTAGCCCTCAATAATGCAGAACGGCAAAGGAGTTCTGATAGCGTAATACAACAAACCGAATGTGATCAATTGCTGTTGGGGATTTTTTTTGTAATTTATTGTCGTTTACTGTAGATAGAAAGATAGATAGATAGATAGATAGATCATTATTAAGATAATGGACAGAACACAATTGTAACAAAAGGAATGTGTACAGTGAAATGCAAATCGGCATGAATATAAAATGTTAAATCAGATGTAATTATTTTTCTCCTTCCAGAACCTTTACTGAATACTTATCTTCTGACTAAGACATTCTGAATGACTTACAACAGCATCAGCATTTTGCAATTTTTCGATTACTAGAATTATCGCGACGGCTCGTGCTAAAAACTAAGAAAATAAATCCAGATGCGTTAAGTAATATACACGATATCGTCGGCCCTATTCTTGGCCACCGTGTGCATTATTCAAGCGCTGCATCGACACTGTTTCACTTTATAATAGACTCTTGATCATGATCAATCCGTGTCCTCGGCAACAAAGCGTCGGCGACAAGTCCCATGGACGACGATCTATCATCAATAGTCGCGGATGCCTTGATGCAATCCTGGAACCAAAACGCGCCAATATAAGATGCTATCGGTTGCATATAAGTCGGTCGCTGTTTCCGATGTAACTCCTCCGCAGGTTTATCTGGTATTTGGAATAAAAGTCGCACTGATTTGCATTCTAAACGTCCCACTGAGCTCCTCTTCGCTGAACGTGATACACATTTACAGATATTGTAATAAATACAGCATAATGTAAGCTTTAGCTTTTGTACAGAGCAGTGATGGGAGATGACTAGATGGACTTCATTTTATCGTGATGTAGTGTTGGTGTGAGACCGGCACTACAATAAAACGAAATAGGACTACTCAAACGGCCAGACCATATACAGCGTGGAAACATTGGATAGTTCTTTTATCACGGGTGTCTGAAAACATGGAAAAAAGGCCGAAGTAATTTGGCAAAGGCTGCACCGAATGACCCCACGTGACAGACAGACAGACACCGATCATCGGTAACAATAGTCTGCATCTCATGCATTCGTTGCAGCCCAATAAACTAAGCAATAAAATTCCAGCGCCAACGGAAACCAAATGACGAATTTTTGGAAGCAGTTTGCAATTGTCAAAAAGACGACATCCTTTGGTTCGACCATGGTGCAGCTGTCACGGTCGAACCATGGTACGATGGACGGCTCTATCGCGGTTCTTACGGTTAAAATGTGATTAGCTACTCAAGAAAACCATGGTTTCGCAATGATTTCAACCACGGTTCAATCACGGAATTCTGAGTTACCGTCAGAAGTATTATATAGCCGGTTTGATTATAATTCGGCTTAGACGAAACAGCCCGGTGTCCCGTGTCAGCGGCCGAAGTCTCAGCTACTCAGACCGCAGTCGCGTAATGGTAGTCGTGCGTATGACGTCATCAAGCAGTCAACACGTGGAAGCGAAAAATAAAAAAAGCTACAACAACCTACGGAGACTGACGAAAAACTGTCGATTAAACATGCAACAAACGCAACGTTTACAACTAGATAACTCTGAATGGTCAACGTAATAATTTTGGTTTTAATTAGTACTAGGCTTCATCGAATGCATGATATGCAGACTATTGTTACCGATGTGAGCGGTGTCTGTCTGCCAGTCTGTCTGTCACGCGGCTCAACTCGGCTTCGCTGTGCAAAAACAGCTAAACGGATCAAAATGCAGATTGGGGCAAACGCTCTTGGGGCCCCTGAAACATTGTGCTACACGAGAGATACGATGCATCCTTCGCCAAATTACTTTGGCCTCATGTTCTGTTTATCCATACTAATTCTTGTCCGCACTCTTGTTAATCGAGTGGCTAACGTGAATCTTCTTCAACGAATGCCCGCTTCATGTTCGAAACTACCACTGTCGCGCCATTTTGAAGGTTAAGAATGAGGGTTACGCTAACATAAATAAATACGTTTTGATGCGCAACAAGATGGCGACAGTAATATTGGTCACAAAGTTAATTAGTGGCGTCATTGTCACCGCTTGTATAATTCTGTCTGGCGTAATTGAATCAGTGACTTTGCGCTCCTCGTTTACTGGTCCTAGTGTCGCCTGCCGATGGCGTGTAATTAGTAAGTTGCCCGCCGCTGCCGCCGTCGCCGTTGTCGTCGTTGTCGCCATTCGTGTCGTCGTCGCTCGTCGTCGTCGTTGTTGTTGTCGTACGTCTCCAGTCGTCGTCATTGTCATTGATGCCGTTGTCGTCGTTTTACGTCGTTGCTTGTCGTCGCACGTTGTCGTCGTCGTCGTCGTTGTCTTCGTCGAACGTCGTACATCGTCGTCGTCGTAGTCGCGTAGTCTGCAGTCGTCGTCAATGTCACTGATGTCGTTGTTGTCGTCGTCATACATCGTCGCACGTCGTCGTTTATCGTCGTTGTCTTTGGTTGTCGTCGTTGTAGCCACCCGCGTCATTGTCGCTCGTCGTCGTCGTTGTGTTGTTTTTGTCGTACGTCGTCGTTGTTGTCGTCACCGCCGCCGTCGCCGTCGTCGTCGCGGCTTGTTAATCAGGTTCTTACACGTGTCGCCGACTGCCATCTGCACACGACCCACTACTGCCGCCATCAGACACAGACAAAGTGGATGTATCGGAGCTCAGTCGCTCGGGCCGGCGCCGACCATCGATTATTCTCCCTAAGGCGACTGCTGCACACTGAGCGTAATGGACGAGCGACGCGACTACGCGTCACGGTCGGTCCACACCGCCGCGAAATATTGCAACAACAGCGAAAAGTCGTCTTGCTCGGCAAAGTGAAGATCCAGTGTAGATCGCAGCCACTGGCTAGATCTTGCGTTCTATGATGGACGACTAAGCTGCAGTGTTGTCATCTGCAAAGAGAGCTTTTAGTATACCAACCTTAGGTGCCGAACACTAGTGTCTGCTATATATAAAACTGCTCCAGTCTATAGCTGGCGTTCTAGTATCGACATTCTTCGATAGTCGACGTCCGCAAAATTCTTCCGGTTTACGCAATCCGGTTGGCGTTCTCCGGCTAACGTACACTGCAATTCGCGCCGTTCAGTGTAAAAGTGACGCTTACAGTGCTATCGCTGAACTGGACTGCCGAATTAGAGACTTATGTATATAGCAAGTTACAGGTGAGGCATCATAACGAATCTCCGCAACAATTTGCGTGCATGTTGTTTAGGGCTTTGTTATATAACAGATTGTCATGCATATTTGTGATGCCTCTGGTTTTAGACTTTCACATAAGACGTCCAGTTTTTTTCTGTGGCCGGAGCGCAGAGAACTCAAACTTTCGCCAGTCATGGCGCGGACATCTAACGAGTAATAGCACAAGACGCTCTTTGGGCAGTGACGCTCAGCTGTAAATCAAGGTATACTAATCTTGGTTGTGATCGAAGTTTGTCAGTAGGTCCCTGTATGCAAGATTACAAGTTCCCATGTCTAGCAGTTATGATTGCAGACACCCTGGTTAACAGACAAACGCTCAGATACAGCTGAGATAAAAATGTATTTCCTATACTTATTTTTACCAATTTTTACGCTAAATTTATTGTATGAATATTTCAAGTAGCACTAGCAGGATCTTTGCGCAGTGCGTCTAATCGTTGTTGCTTCTTACCTTGAAACTTCATAAACCGTCAGTCAGTTTAAGTTATAACGCATCAGATATTCTTGCAGACCGAAAACGAAGTAGAAATGAAACAAAACAACAGCCTACCTTATTTACGAAACTAACAAAATAATTAAAATGTCCAGTATGTTTTAATTAAAAAGACAGTAACTAACTAACAAGAGTGGCTAATACTATTTAGGCAAAGACCGCATTGAACCCTCTTTTCCTGGCCGTAGCAAAGATGACCACCCACATACAACGTTTTTTTTATCCTTATTAGTCTCCACTCTCAGAGGATCTCAATCCGTTTAGCCGTTTTTGTACAGCGCACCCGCGTGACAGACAGACTGACACACCACTGACAGACGCCCACGCTACAGGATCATCGATCGCAATAGTACACATCTCATGTATGCGATGCAGCCTACAAATTATAACATCGTGTTACATCATATTATATTAGCTCTTTCAGTGCATCATCCAAAAGAGCAGTGAGTGACATGTTTTTCAACGGTGAGAAATAGGCTATCTGCTCAGAACAGTCAGTGAAAATTAATTATCTCCAGGTCGATAAGGTTTCCTAAGGTTCCCAAATATCTTTTCTCGTTTTTCAAAGCAATGATGCCATTACTATAGTTGTCACTTCTACGCGTTGAAAATGGCATTTTGAAGTCGATAGAATTATTCAACTAAGCCGTTCACGCTAGTGATGTGCTTGTTGACGAAAACGAAAAGCTTCGTTAACGATAAATATTTTTGGTTAGCTATAACATGAATGCATGAATGCGTCCCATCAGGATCAGTTAATTCAACTGCACTTACAGGAATCCTATTGTTTGTCACTACTTACTTATTGTCATGGTGCACTTAACTCGAGTAAAGCACAATTGTCTGATTTGAATGTTTGCTGGAACAATTTATATGGAAGTTTTTCATTTTTATGGATGGGAATCTGTTTGTGTACTTATTAACGGTATTGGTAAGCTTGATTTTTTTGCATCTTTTTAAACTGGTTCCTGCTAAGTTTTTTAAACATCTAAGTATCTCAAGTAATGTTGTGCTTCGTCAAGTCTTTTACTGTTACACTGTGTATGGAGATAGGTTTCTGCAGCTGTTTCATAAACTGAATCTGCAGTTGGACTGTTCTGTTGCGGCAAACTTGTCGCCACCTGAAATTCATGCGATTTTATACGCCTGCGCTTGTGCCTGGAATGTAATTCCAGACGTCATGTGACAAGCAACATCATTATCTTAATCCAGACGATTTTATTCCAGCAGTTATCACATTTAGCCCATTTGAGACAAATTTGTTTGTTCATCGGGATATTCAACTGCATTTTACTACTTACTAACTACACACTCAGTTCTGTGCGCTAATGGAGATTGTTATTCTGCAGAGCTTACGAAAAACTGACAGAGAACACCTCCGTAACAGCTTAGGCTGTAGGGAATATTGTTTGAACACAAATTTACTCACTTGCTTACTTGCTTACGTACTTACATAAAATCGCCACCAGGCCACACTAGCACTAATACACGTGCAGCAGATTAACAGCATTACACTCGATGTGAGATGATGACAGAAGCCTGCTATGGTGGCGATATAGGCTAAGTCCACACTCCACTTGTTCGTTTTGTTGTGGATGTGTTGTAGTCAATCACAGATCGCATTTTCATTGTAATGTAATGTAATGTAATGTAATGTAGTGTAAAATAGTCAATATTAAAGTGTCGTAAATAAAAAAACTACTTCAAGGACACTTTACAATGTCAAGGCGCGCGGACTAAAAAGTAATTAAAGACAATGTTAATAAAAACACTGAATATAAAAGTGAGTTTTCAGTGAACGTTTGAAGACAGCC
>Ga0126335_1001978_pt1 | contig 11955 bp, 7 predicted proteins | sample OlaspJWI45metaG_FD_108409 | JGI IMG/M metagenome (GOLD analysis project Ga0126335, IMG submission 108409) | Marine gutless worms symbiont microbial communities from Oahu, Hawaii - Olavius sp. 1 OAHU.JWI-45 metaG | ecosystem: Host-associated > Annelida > Digestive system > Unclassified | place...
AAAACTAGACTTTCGTCACATTTCATTGGAAATTTCGTGTGACAAGATTTCGTGACAGTCAAAAAGTACAGACTAGTAAGCACCGGCAACGGCCAACTCAGTACGCGCACACGGGTGATTATACTATGGGCTACGCCTGTAGGCCGTAGGCCTAATCGGGCTGCGACCGGTATAATTTACCATTAAACTTTGACGTTTGAAGTCAGATGTCTTATTAAAAACACAAAGTACAACCAAAATGAAAAAGTTTTTGGGTGTTTACTCTGTCGGTTTTTCGCTGTACCAACGCACGGTCAGTGTAATAACTTTCATGGCTCTGCTATGACATGCTATGTGAAGTGTTAACAAGAAGCCGAAGTAATTTGGCAAAGGCTGCACCGAATGACCCCGCACACACTGCACGCGCGTGACAGACTGACAGACAGACACCGCGCACATCAGTAACAATAGTCTGCACCTTATGCATTCGATGCAGCCTAAAACGAATGATGTATTTTGTTTGTGATGTCAAGCGTGTAGAAACAAGCACCATGGGGTTTAGTGCATCGTCGTATTCACACTATGCACATATTTTGCTGTTAACGACAACTATGGCCATTATAATAGTTGCAATGTTTTACATCCTTACCTATATCTTCAGAGCGTTTGAGTATTTCATATTGGTGACAATATTTGCTAACTGCGTGGCGCTAGCTATCAACACTCCATACCCGATGAACGATTCCGACAGCATCAACGCAGCTCTCGTACGCAAATTAACATTATACATTATTATTAGGCTATACTGAACGGTCGTGGTGGTTCACTCGGTAAATCACTGGATCCGTGATCGATAGGTCGCGGGTTGGAGTCTTGGCCGGGTACTGCTGCGTGGTAACCTTGGGCAAGTTATTAGCACCCACTTGCACCTGTCACCAAGCAGTATAATTTGGTACATGCCTAATGGCTGGAAAGTAAACAGACACCACGTGATGCACTAGCCCCCTATCCGTGGTCTCGCAGTGTAAGCTGATGTCTGGCTGAGGGCTACTGAAACGAAAATCAGCGCCGCCCAGTGGGCCACTTGGCTCGAGAAGGGCTTCACTTACTGTACTACCATGCCACAGTAATCCTGAAGGTAAGTGTTTTCTACTTAGCTTAAACTTCCAGAGAACGACTCACTTCTTGGTTTTCTAACTCTCTGAGTATTATGTTCACAAGTGGTTGAATAATAACGTTGTTTTAAACAACGACAATAATAACAGGCTATTATAACAATAACATTTCTATACAATGGCCAATCTGGCCGTGGTTTATCCAACAGTAAGTCTCAGTTTTTCTCCTGGGTTTGTAGATCGTGAAATCAGTAACTCACAATTCTGTGAGTGTGCATGACGCTTGTGCAATGTGTAGCATAGAAACACGTGGCATTTTTGGACCAAGCCGCAGCTGGGCCAGCTAGCCTATAGGCCTAGTGTTTTGCAATTCGACTGGTAATGGTGCCTGCCCGTCTGTTACCAATTATTTGCTCAGTATACAGTGATTAGCATGCACCGCACTATTGCGAGTGCGTGGACCGCCCACCGTTGTGCGGTAGGCGACCATATCAAACACTGGAAATGTTAGCCGCCTCGGCAGTAGTTATACTGGCAGTACGAGTGCAGCGTAGTACGGCAGCCGAAGTTGCTTTATTGCGTGTGTGCGGCGTCCGGCGTCCCTCCATTCAGTCTCCGTCCGTCCTGCCTCAGTACGCGTCCAGTCCATAGTTCGCGATAACTCGAAAACGCTGCAAGATACGGTGTAAGTTTGTATGATTCACTAATAAGAAGTCGCATAGTATAAGATCAGTACCAAAATCGGTGACCTGTAATGACCTTGAACGGCGTTATGGTCATTTTGTGGTGTCTTCACCGTAAGCGGTAGATTTCAGAGCCAACCACGTTATATTAGCTGAAGCTAGACTCAAGCTGTCTGCCACAAAGATATAGCCCAAAGACGTATAATTCGCGGGCGTTCACGCGAAACGAATGCTTTAAAGAGAGGACTGTGGAAAGTAAAAACGTAATCCAAATACCTCCCCGTATCTGCGAAGCGGTTTGAGATAGAACTTAAGTTAGTATCAATCACTAATAGTAGTAAGTACTAGCATAGAGCCACCTAGCGAATGCAGTTAAAACATATTGCCAGTCCAAGCAGTAGCCCGTCCTTCCCTGAAAGCAGAGAGCAGCTGGATTCAGAAACCCGAGACGATCAGCTGCACTCACTTTTTCTGAAAGGGTGAATGAGATGAATAAGATGAACTGGCTTGAATTTTTTACATCGAGGCGACGAGGTTATTTAGTATTAAGCACATCACCTTCCCGTCTTTGAGCGATGCGTTACGTTGCGTGGCGAAAGTACTCGCTGGAACTAGCGGGAACTCGCCAGAACTCGTTGCGCATCGCATCGCGCAGCACAGCGACAACTATCTCTGTGCTGCACAGTTACATACTTGCTTAGGAGAGGCTGGAGTACGTGTTCATGGTGATATTCACATCTGAAGCGATCATCAAGATCATAGCGTACGGCTTCATTCTACACCCGGGTGCCTACTTGCGTAACAGCTGGAACATCATAGACTTCGTTATCGTCGTTGTCGGGTATGCGGAGTTTACGACCAAAAATGGATTTTTGCTTTAATTTTACTAATTTTACTATTTTTCTTTTTTTTCTCTTAAAAATTTGCAACCTGTAACGTAAAATATACTCGAAATAGTATCGCGCTAACTACTCTGGAGCGAAAATGGTACAATCCGTCTGGAAAAATGTAGTAAGCATTTGTGAATCATTTCATGTGGTGTTTCTATAGGATTTTGAAGTACTGAAGACGAATTTGCAGTATATAAGCTGAAATTCTTTGCTCACAAATGGCAAAACCAACATGAGAGGGTCCCAACACTCCATACATAGAATTGCAATACGCACTATAGCCATCTTGTTTTGGGAAACCTTCCAAAAAACTAAATTCGCTGACATACATGTACGTTAGCTCCATATTTAGAAGGCGTTGAGCTTTTCAAAAATGATGTATGCCACCTTTCCACGGAAAATGCTTACAGGGTTATGTTTTTTTTGAATTTGTGTCTCTGAGTAGTGAGTAAACTGCAAACAGTTAATTTTAGATGTAGCCTATAAACTGAATCACTCTTCATTTAACTGCTAATGCTACTCGCGACTACAGTTGTAACAATTAGGCTAAAATCTTGTAACCTACAGAATTATTCGTTGTTGTCGCGATAAGTAAGTAAGACAGCAAGTAATATTTTAACTGTGGCAAACGCACATGCATAAATTATGTGTACTTGCCTCCCAAATCTGTTCGGTTCAATGAAGCTAGATAATTGCCATTCTTGTGCTACACAGAATGGCTAACAACAGAATTCCGAGACAAACACTGACGTGGTTCCCAGAAAATGGGAAGAGAAAGCGTGAAAGACCAAGGAAGTCCTACAGCGACACACATTCAGAAGACCTGCAGAACATCGAGATGACATGGGACGACTATTGTGGAAAAACTGAGGAGTCATCTCCACAATTTGCTGCTGCGCTACGCGATGCGTGGCGAGTGTCAACGAGTTCCGGCGAGTCACAGCTAATTCCAGCGATTTCACTCGCCACGCATCGCGCGCCCATGGAAACGACTCTTAAAGTCTAAGGTCTTTTGCTACATGCTTTGATGCGCCAGTGAATGAGTGCGACGTGGAGTGCTGCAGTCGGTGTGATGTGCTGGGTGTAATGTGTATGTTTAGTGCTATCAGCATCTTCCTGCCCTACGTCACCGATAACCAAGTGTTTGATGTCAAAGCACTCCGCGCATTCCGCGTACTTCGACCGCTCCGACTCGTCTCCGGCGTACCCAGTAAGTAAAATATCAACTCATTCTCTCGGCTTACTGGCTTTGTACTGGGTTCTTTCACCGCCACTGAGTAAATTGTGTGTTCGTCGTGTGCTCTTCGTTCGTTTGTTTATGTATCTGCTGCCTCTCGTGCTTATTCAACAAATATAAATAAATTTAAGTGAGTTTTGCAGCAGCAAATTTTGAATCACTGAACAGTTCGCCGATTTGTACATGCGATATGTTAAACAGTTGGCCTACTATTAATTAACTATTTACCTACAAGAAGGGTGCATGCGCTATATAGCCTCGATATAAAAATAAGAAGATTCGCGTAGATCGCATCATCGACTTTTATTGCGAGAGCCCAGTCACGGTGTTATAAAATATCGTTTTATGCCAGAAGTTACAGATCAAAATCATCACATGTAGACTACTAAAGCCACTGATCAATGTATAGTCTAGACCAGAATTTAAACATCGTTATAGCCTACTAATACCAATACCGATACTAATAACAAGTGGACAAAGTAATTTCGCGATGGCCAAATCGAATCCCCTTCCCACTGAGGGATCGGGACCCCCCATCTACTACAATGTATTTTGGGCCCCAAGAGTCTCTTCCTCAAACGGGATCTCGATCCGTTCAGCTGCTTGTGCAGGGCTCGGGCGCGTTGCAGATATTCTGATAGTGACAGACACACTACGCCAAGGGATTATCGGGTCGCAATAAACCGCATTTAATGCATTCCGTGCGGCCTAATATCATTAATATATTATTATTCATATTTTAGATAGTTTCTATTTCAGGTTAATTTTATATTAATTTTTGTCACTCTTTTATGTAGGGGTGGCATGGTGGCTCACTCGGATTCGTGACCAGTAGGTTGCGGGTTTGAAGCTTAGCGACGACCTCTGTGTAGTAACCTTGGGCAAGTTATTTACACCCATGTGCCTTCCTCGGTATAAGAAGTATAATTTGGTGCCGGCCTAACGGCTGGACAGTTAACAAACACCACGCGATGCACTAGCCTCGTATCCATGGTCTCGCAGTGTAAGCTGGTGTCCGGCTGAGGGCTATAGAAACGGAGATCAGCGCCGTCCCATGGGCCATGTGGCTCGGGAAGGACTTTACCGGTACTTCTTTACTTTCTTACACTAGATTAAGTTGGTTATCTGTTATCCACTCATCACATGAACCGTGTTTAAAATGATGCACTTGTTTGTGTGCGGCGCACAGGCCTGCAGGTGGTGCTCAATTCCATTCTCAAAGCGATGATTCCACTGCTGCATATCGCGCTGCTGGTACTGTTCGTCATCATCATCTATTCTATCATCGGACTTGAGCTGTTCTGTGGCAATCTTCACAGCACTTGCTACGTCAACGGCACTGGTATACGACATTCACGAACTTATACGATGCTGTTACAAATTTACATCTCAATTGCTGAATTCTGCATAGCAGCACCAAAATATTGTGTATGATTTTAAAGCTAAAATCTATGAAACCGGAAGCTGAAGTTTACATTATTAGAATTAGCCATATAGGACTTTCAAAGTAATTTGGCAAAGGCTGCATCGAATACACCGCCGGTCGAGTAGAGCCGCTTGACAGACAGACAGACAGACACACAGACTGACAAACAGACGCCGCGATCATCGGTAACAATAGTCTTTATCTCATGCATTCGATGCAGCCTAATAATGTCGCAGTGGTCTGCGCTCGTAACTTCTCTACACCTACATCTACAGGGACGATCGAATTGCCAAGGCTTTTAGAGTATGAAGTTGCGGAAAAACGATGTACTTTTGCCAGTATTGGAGTCTAAGAGCATTGCCTTGAAAAAAATCATCGAATTGCAAGTCAAATCAGGTCACATTTATCAAAACACACATCAGACTTGTATTCATCTATACAAATGAAAAAACAGCCACAATTTACAATTATTAAACAAGCAATAGTTAACAAAAGTTTTTTGCGTATATTACTGTTGCATTGTAGCAAAACAAATCTATGAACTGCCGCATATCATAATACTAACTACTAACAGGTGGTAAAATATACACTGTATAAACAATGACCAGAAGAGCGTATTTTGTGAAACAGTTCCGTACAGGCTGTATGGTGTCCACACGTTTACTATTTGATGAAAATCCATACCGATAACGACGCTTGTAACAAGCATTTGGCGCATTTTATCGGGTTAGAGTAAGCTTAATTGTATTAGGCCTATTATAACGTACATCGTTATGTACGCATGGGTTGAAATATTAGATAATCTCTCCCAGAGCGCTGTCCCAATTTTTCCTACATACTTTTGATGTAGAACTTTTTTTTCTAAACACTGGATAATTTTGGCCATAATTTGACAAGGACTGACACATGCCTAATGCAGTATAATTCTTCCCGCCGGCGTCATGTTAGTTATCAGAACTTGAACGGTTTAAGAGACACAGCAGCGCGCCGTCCCAGTCGCCTGCCGGCTTGTCTTCTATCATCTCTTGACTGGCGTGATGTAGATACGATCGGAATAGACCCGGTTCACCCGTGTGGTCGAGGAGCAAAGTGCAATATGCACGGCGACAATCTGATCTGCAGGAAAGGTTGGAAAGGACCGAACAACGGCATCACCAATTTCGACAACATCGGCCTGGCGATGCTTACGGTGTTCCAGTGCATGACAATGGAAGGCTGGAGTGAGATTATGTACTGGGTAAATGACGACAGCTTCAGAATTTCATAGTTTCGTATAGAAAATTTAATAGACGCAATACTATTCAGGCTGCATCGGATACACAACGTGCATAACGCGGTTCATTGCGACGGTTGCAACCGATGATTTCGTAGCGTGGCGTGTCGGTCTGTCTGTCACGTTACTGAAAAGTGCGAAAACAGCTGAACGGATCGAGGTCCTGTTCTGGATGGAGACTCTTGGTCACTTAACGCACATTGTATTGTTTGAAAAATGTATAGGAGGTTTGCTTGCTTTCGATACGGTTTTCACCAAATTACTTTGGCCTCAGATTTCACTGTCAAATTACGAAAGTATACATGTAATTTGACGTAACTAAAGTGTTTGTGCGATATTTTTTGTTTATTTTGTTCACAAATTCGTTTTGCATCATTGAGTATTCATGCGAAGTTCACTTCGAAGACGCAGCGTTGAGCTCTGTCAAAGTAGTTCAATTGCGAACAACTGCTTTGCTTCCCATAGCTGCAGTCTTATCAGTTGTTTGAGTCGAGCCACTTGCGATGTGATGGTGATGGACACAGGTGAGTGACGCTGAAGGCAATGAATGGCCTTGGATCTACTTTGTAACTCTCGTCATCCTTGGATCGTTTTTCGTACTCAACCTTGTACTCGGAGTTCTGAGCGGGTTCGCATATGTTCTCTTTTGCACTTAAACTCTACTTTCCCGTAGCGGCGAAATGAACTCTGGCGTTTCTGTTTTCAGGAACTCCACAGTAGCGCTAGAATTTTAATGACATCAAACTTACGTCATCATTACGTAGTGTTGTACAAGTAGTGGTAGTATTTTTTATAATTCTTCAGTCACCCCAAATGTCTGCCAAAAATTACGAAAATACAGGTATGTTGAACTTTGTCCAAGTTATGGCTAAATACTAGTGGTTCCATTTTTTCCGGACACGGTGTATAGACTCCACTGCTAGTACACTGTTACTGCCGACAGTCTTTTGGTCATCATCATAATACATAATTTTCGAAGGCAAATGCATGTCGCTTTAATACTAGAGTTGATTTCGTGTGCGTTATGCTACAAGTGTGCTAAAACCAGCTTCAGATATAATCTACGTCATCTCTCGCGGAGACAATTAACTAGAAAATTTGCCAATGTCAATGACTCATGTTTTATCACTAGAATGCTCCACACTAACTCATATTAATTGTTCATAGACTGTTTTTTTTTGTTCTGAGGTTTTGCCATGTTGCGGTTTGTTACCTGTTGTATACGAATATACATATTTTCAGCGAGTTTTCTAAGGAACGCGAAAAAGCTCGGGCACGAGGTGACTTCAAGAAGTTGCGAAATCAGAAGCGGCTCGAAGAAGAGCTTAAGGGATATCTAGAATGGATCACACATGCTGGTAAGCTGTAATTGTGAATTTCTGCTGCTGCATCTCCGGTTTTCAGTATTCTTTTTAGTTTTCGCCTTTGAGCCTCGTTGTTTTCTGGGCACTGGGGCATGTAGACCTATCCTCGTCAAAATTTTACATTTACCGGTAGTTTTTTTCCAGACGTTTACAGCTATCTATCGCCTACTATATCGTGTTCCAATAAAAACGTTCACCTTTTTCATTTCGCTGTAGTTTTTACCAACATTGACCGATTTGCATAATATTTGGGACACAGTATACTAAGCTATGTTGCAACTTGCAACATAGCAGTTATTTATTTTTTCTCTTCACTTGCATATTATTGCTACACTACCTTGGGAAAGTTTACATGGCATAATAATGACTTTATTAAAAAATGTTAAATATTGCGGTTGCACATACTGAAAAATATCCAGATTTCCACACAATTATTGTCCAACAAAGCTCAAATATTACATTAACCTTCTCTTTCATCCACACAGGCCTAATTGGAGGTCATAAGCCTGGGCCAGTAAACTTAGGAGTTTCACACTGCAGTAACTCAATTGTCTGATGCACACATCAGTGTGCTGCCAGCCTGGCACACTGCCTTGCCGGAGGATATCAGCGTCAGAGTAATGGCACATATGGACAGAGCGTATCTTTCACCAGCATTCAGCTCAACATCGTGGTAGTACGCAACAGTTAAAATCTTTCATTAGTCATTGTTTATCGTCACATTTCAAAGTCATTTAAATAGCTTTGTTGATGAAACAAATCAGCCAAATTGGTCCAAAAACCAAAAATTAATATTTCCCAAGGTAGTGTAGCAACAGTACGCAAGTAAAGCAAACATGTCAAATTGTCAATAATTGTTATGTTGCAAATTACTTCAGTACACTGTGTGCCAAATATTATGAAAATCGGTTCACATTTGTAGAAACTAAAGTGAAATAAAAAGGTGAGTGTTTTGGGGAACACGGTGTATAGTGCTTGATCATTAATTTTATCTCAGTTTGGTCTTATCATGCTCAGCTGGTGATTAATTTGATTAAAACCTACATTGCAGTAGGGTGTGTCAACTTTCAGTCATAAACATGCAGGGACAGTTGACGAACTAAACTGTCTTGATTGTTGATGCGGTTACAGAGGACCTGGAAGGAGATGACGAAGGAAGAGGTCGTCGTTCTCTGGGACAAGTGGGTTAGTATTCACCATCACAATTATGGTGATGTTAATTCTTTGCTGCTGTTATTGCTGTGTACCACTCTATTATCTCATACGTCACACAGCACTGCAGGAAATATGATAAAATCGTTTAAAATGTAACTACAGGCACGAGGCAAGCAAAAGACAGCAAATGCAAGCAACTTCCTGATTCTCTTCGTCAGCCTTTTGACACCCAACTTCTCCTCGTTTACCTAATTCCACTTATGTCAGATCATCGTCTATGTCAGCACATTCACCGTCCATTGCTCCTAGTTTCAAGTTTGGCCTATTTCCATATGCAACTTTGGTGATGGACTTCACCAGTATTTCATAGAACGGAAAGTAATAAGTAAATTAATCTACTTTGCAGTAAAACCTGTAGTTTCTGTAGCAGTCTGCAGTGTCATCTCGGTGACATAAGATGAATAACACCTATTTGTCGAGCACGAACAACTTTACACAATGACTGACCCTTAGCGAAAGCTAAACGTAAAAAATGAATTCCAAAATACAATAAGCACTTTAACTTATATGAAGATAAACAAATGGACAAAGTAATTTTACAAAATTCGACATAATCGAGATACCCGTCCAAAATACAGTTTTTTCGGCCCTCATGATTCTCCACCTCGAACAGGACTCGATCCGTTTAGCAGTTTTTGCATGGCGCACGCGTGTTACAGACACACCCCGCTACGGAATCGTCGATCGCAATAGTTCGCGTCTCATGCATTTGATGAGGCTTAAAATAAAGACAGCAGGTTTGCTTTGGCTGTTCGGTGTTTGTTACGAAATAGCAGCTGCTGTTTCAACTTTGTGGTCGCCGATTTATTGCTGATGTTCGTACGGTGCGCTTTGTAGTCGATGGTGACAGCTCGGCTAAAAGCGACCAGAGCGAGGCTCCACAACTGTCTTACTTTGTTATCATCAAGTGCGTATCAATTACCATATTGTTTTAAGCTGTTCTTCTCAGGGTACCGTTTTGAGATAGTGCGTCATTCCGACAGACACCTATAGTGCGGACCTCATATTCCCCTTTTGGCACGCTGAACAATGTTTTTTTCTGATCGTATATCAGCGTTGACGGATGTAAACTGAATTAATTTATGTGTCCGTTCATTTATCCATCAGCGCGTTGCAGAGTAGAGCCACCTATGAATACAGTTAAAAACGTACCATCAGCCCAAGTAGCAGCCGTCCTTACGCCAAACGGCATCACAGTACAAGCCGCCTATAGACAGTGACGCTCCGCTGGTTGACCTGGTTTTTTGTGTGTGATCAGAGGTCGTCGGTAGGTCTCTGCTTGCAAGAGAGCAAGTCATTATGTTTAGCTATTGCGATTTCCGACAGCTTTGTTAACAGACACACAGACAGACACACACAGATGCGCCTTGAACAGTCTGTATGACACGCTCGTCTGTAACTAAAACATGCGCATTGATGGTTGCGTAGGCGGCGAGTGGTTACGTGGACTAAAAAAAGTCGCAAAGCCTGTCGTACGGGCATCAAGTCGCAATGGTTCTACTGGCTTGTTATTATTCTTGTCTTCATCAACACGTGCGTGCTCACGACAGAGTACTACAAGCAGCCGCACTGGCTCGACGTATTTCAAGGTATGTAAACTAGAGATGAGCGTTGGTTGAACCGCAATGAACAGAGAGTACTCGAATCCGATGAAATTTGGCATGTTGGTCCGTCGTGCGCCTAGAAAAATTTCCTTCCAGACCCAGGCGTTGCGTTGCAGCTGGCAAAAAGGATACTACTTTAAAATGGGCACAGTAATGTGTAATTGTCAATTTCTGTCTAGATATGTGTGTTGTGAATGTGCACAGACGTGGTCAACATAACCTTCGTCTCGCTGTTCACTATAGAGATGTTGGTCAAGATATACGCTTTAGGGCTGCACAAATATTTCGATTCCATGTTCAACCGGTTCGATTCGTTCGTCGTGGTGTTCAGCATCGTCGAAATCATTCTGATTCATACTGACGTTATGGACCCTCTTGGAGTTAGCGTCCTGCGATGTGCCAGAATTCTGCGAGTGTTCAAGGTCACAAGGTCGGCGACGTCATGAAGTATTATCCCAAGTAACTCGGTGGTGTAGTGGTTAGCACCGTGGATCGCGACTTAAAAGGTCGTGGATTCGACGCTTGGCCTCCCCAATCCGGGTAGCAGCTGTCGGCTAGCTGCTTACGCCAACTCCCCCAGAGAGGCGTGACTGTTTGAATAACTAACAGCTGCAATATCCGTCACATAGTGGTCCTGGGCAGACTGTTTCCTCACCGTTGTGGTACCTATGCCAACCCAGCCGTTCATTTCTACCGGGTCGGCAAACGAGAGCCAGCTTCGGCTGGGAAAGCAGAAGCAGACATGGTTGGGGTTGCCTCACGAAGAGTCGCTATATCAGGTGTACTCTACCTTTACCTTTACCGTTACCAAGAGTGTTAGAAACAATTAGAATAAATATAAAACATGTTGGAATGATTTTTAATCCAGACCACAGATTTGTTTTTCGCAGCATTTAGACAGCGACGCGAAGTTACAATTTTGTCGGTACTTTAAATTGCGCTAAAAATCTGCTTCATGTCTGTATCCGGTGCCAGTCAACTCGTTCCCAAGGATTAAGGTCTGGTTATTGGTAGTAATAATAATAATAATACTAATAACAATGTCTTTATTACAATTGCAGACAGACCGCTGCAAAGTACAATCAGCAATAGTCCTAACATCTGCCACGCAGGACAGTACATTATAATAGAACACACAAAGGATCATATGTTATGTACACAACACAACA
>Ga0126335_1001979_pt1 | contig 11951 bp, 6 predicted proteins | sample OlaspJWI45metaG_FD_108409 | JGI IMG/M metagenome (GOLD analysis project Ga0126335, IMG submission 108409) | Marine gutless worms symbiont microbial communities from Oahu, Hawaii - Olavius sp. 1 OAHU.JWI-45 metaG | ecosystem: Host-associated > Annelida > Digestive system > Unclassified | place...
TGTGTACTGCAGATAGCGGCGCCCGGCGGTTGTCTGGACCTCCACGTAGACGGTGAAAAATTCGTTAAATTTAAGGCGCCATTCGATAATGAATTGCCGTTCGTTTTGCCAGGGCACGTAATTGTCGCCATACAGAGCATAACCGTGGATCTGCCCGTCGCCATTGAGATCGATTGCCCGGTTGCCGCCTTCAACATCTTCAACATTGGCAATCGCAGCACTGCCCGGATCTCCGCTGTAAACAAACCAGCCATCCGTATCTATCGCTTCAGCATCTTCGTACACGGTCAGCGGGGCGCTCAAGGCATCCGCCGGATCTGTTCCCCGGTCGATTTCCTCTCCGTCGACGATGCCGTCATTGTCTGAATCCGCATCCAACAGGTTGGGCAGCGAATCGTTGTCTGAATCCAGATGTGCGTCGTTTTCCCACAGGGCCAGTTCGGCCTGATCAGCGATGCCGTCCTGGTCACTGTCGACTTCATTCGGGTTGGTGCCGTAGTCGTTAATTTCAGCTGAATCGGTCAGTCCGTCTCCATCCGTGTCGGTCAGGATCGGGTCGGTACCGTGGATGCCGGTTTCGGAGATATCGGCCAGGCCATCCAGGTCCGAATCGGCCGTGTGGGATGACAGTTTGATGTCATCCACCAGACCGCTGCCGCGGATCAGAAAAGCGTTTACGGCCAGGATGTCCAGCTCCGGCTGGGCTTCTTTCAGATCGGCATCGAGGTCGCGGGTCAGCATGTGCCAGGCGGCGCCATCGATGGTGTGGGCGCCTACGCCGTGATGGATGGTCGCACCGTCTCCCAGGGAGCTGTAGTCTACGGGCGTATACTGCAGGTAGCGCCGGCCGGCGGTGGTCTGCACTTCGATGTAAACAACATACGGCTCGCTATACTTCAGGTGCCATTCTGCCATGAACTCTGCGGTGTTGTTCCACTCGGTGCCGTCGCTGTCAAAGAGCGCATAGCCGTGATCTACCCCCGAGCCGCTCAGCGATATGACCCTGCCGTCGCGGTCACTGTCGATCACATTTTCGATAACAGCCGATGATCCATCACCGGCGTAGACAAACCAGCCTGCGGTCGATTCATCTTCGGCATCTTCATAAAGTGTGTAGGGCAGGGATTGGTCGTCAGAAGGATCAGAGCCCGACCTGACTTCGACACCGTCGCTGGCAAGATCGTCATCCGTATCGCTGTCCTGGGGGTCGGTTCCGATTTCAAATTCCTGCCGATCGGTCAACGCATCCGCATCGGTGTCCAGGGTTGCGATCGACTGGCCGAGCCACCCGGCGTAATCAACCGTGCCCAGCACGGAATCATCGAAATCGTCGAAGATAACGTCGATGTTCTGGGGGTTGGGTCCGGTATTCATCTGCGCTGTAGGCATTGTCCCCCAGTAGTTGAAGCGGGCATCGACGTTTATTTGGGATAGGGGGGACATCTCTAGTGCAAAGCCGCTCCCATTATCATAGATGTCGTTATAGTTGACAAAGGTATTATCCCGGGTTTTGAGATATATTCCGCCGGAATTGTCGAATATTGTATTGAACATTACATCGAGTGGGTCATTCGTAAGCAAGTGCAGGCCGTATCCGCCATTGTCATAGATTGTGTTGAGGGTGATATCCGCTTCGATATCACCACGCCGGGTTTCATCGAGACTGTATTCAGCATATCTCAATTCAATACCGTTTTCACCGTTTGCGAATATCCGATTCCCGCTGATAGATGCTTGCATAGACGGTGCATTCGATATGTTCTTATATATTTCGATGCCGCCTTCGAGATGGTTGAAAATCGTATTATCCGAAATTTCCACCTGGATTGAACCGTCCACTGAATCTTTAACGGTAATGCCATCGTTACCATTGTAGATCTCGTTTGATCGGATCTGAACCCGGCTGTCAGGAATATCACTCGAAAGCGAAATCCCTATCCCCGTATAGTTGTAATCTGAAATGAGATTTGATCCTATATCTATATCGCTTTTGGCTCCTGAAACACTGATGGAGATACTGCCGGTCGTATGGTTTTGAATTCGGTTGCCCGAGACCGTCAAACTGTTGTCTGTCGAGTGATAGAATGCTGAGGTGATTCCGTGAAGGCCGTTATCCGATATCGTGTTATCAAGTAGCGAGAGGTGAAACCGGGTTAAAGGGTCGGTGCATCTGGTAGACAATCCGTAATTTCCGTTGGCAGTAACCCGGCTGTTGGAAAGCAGAAAATCAACACTGGCCCCATCTTTAACCAGGACGGTGAAACCATTATGCTCATTTTGTTGGATAGTCGAGTCGTTCACCGTTATGTTCGATTGCACCACGGGGGGCTGTACGCTTATGTCGACCCCGGTCATTGCGTATTCTATAGTGCAATTGCTCAGATTGAATTCGGGGTACTGATCCTCCGGCTCGAAGCGTATACCCAGCCAGTCTCCCGGTTTCGGCTGGTTTGGTTTGTATTGGCAGATGTAAATGTCGCCTGATCGGCTGAAAGGGATCCCTTCACGATCAATTCGGGACGGTAATCGTTATTACCGCCTTTCTGATCATCATGCCGGGCCTGAAACCGTACAATCGTTCCCGGTTCAATTCTCAATGTTGCGCCTGCGGGTATAATAACGTCACCGGTGATCAGAACCTGGTCATTCCAGGTCGTATTGCCGGATAATTCGCCGGAATAACCCGGTAAGGTGCTGTCGACCACAAAGGAATTGCCGGGAAGGTCTTCAAATGTCTGGCCCATGTTATCGGTTACGCGGGTGGCAACGGTATATGTGCCGTCGTGGGCAAAATGCCATTCCAATTGTAAGTTTGTTTTGCCTTCGGCTGTGTGCCAGCTTTGCCCGTTGTCAAAACTGAGTTCGACCTTTTCGATTCCATAGGGCGCCACCGCGATTCCCGAAAACATGACGGTCGGATTGTTGTGAATGCTTTGGTGAACCGGTGTCAGCGTCTGCGATTGCGGTCCGGTGGGAATAATCACCCCGGCGGTTAACCATTCTGAGGTATAAATCCTTCCAAGTGCGGAATCATTTGTGTTGTCCCAGATTATTGGACTGAATGTAAAATCCTCATTGGCAGGCCATAAGCTGAGTTCTTCGGTAACCTGGCTGCCCCAGTAATTAAACCGGGCATCTATATTTGAATTGCCGCCATTTTCCAGTACATAGGTATGGAACCCACCGGCATTGTCGTAGAGGTTATTGTAGTGGAGCGTTGCTATTTCATCTGCGGCAACATAAATGCCCTCATGGTTTTGACGAATATCGTTAAAATAGATATTTGCGGATGTGACAGTCTGGCTGTAGATACCCCAGCCCTGGTTGTCGAGGACTGAATTCAATGTAATCGTCGACCGCAGTATGGTCTGAAAGGAAGGACTGCCGGTTAATTCGATGCCGTTGCCGGTGTTACCGGTTATGTTGTTGTTGCGGATATCGATATCTATCTGCGCGTTATCCCCGGCTGCCGCAGCGCCTATGCCGTCTCCGAGTTGATTGGCAATGGTATTTTGTTCGATGGTGGCAGTGAGAAGTTGATCGGACTGGTTTACCAGATATATACCTTCTGCTCCGTTGCTGATTTCATTTGAACTGACAATGATATCGCTGGAACCCTCCAGGGCTTTGAAATAAACTCCCAGATCGCCGTAGGAGATATTATTCTGATAAAGGGTGAAGTAGGTGAGGGCCGAACGGCTTTCGAAACCAATGTTGTAGTTTCGATTGCTGCGGATTTCATTGTTTTCAACCAACACACCAACGCGTTCGCTCCCGTCAGCCATCAAACGAATGCCCGGTGCTTTGTTCTCATAAATCGAATTGGCCGTAATCATTCCATCCAGTATGGTGCCACTTCCATTGACTTGGCATAACAGGCCACCATACTCATTATTATAAATTTCATTTTCGTGAAGGTCGATGCTGAAATCGGCACCGTTTTCACCGGTGATGGAGATGCCGTCTGATAAATTTTGCCTGACTCGGGTGCCGGTTATATGAAGATGGCCATTGCGACCGCTGAAAAGGGCTGTAATACCTGTGCCGGCGTATTCAACCGTGCAGTCATTAAAACTGATGCTCGTATCATCAAACGCCGGCACCAGATGGATGCCGCCCCAGTCACCGGGGGCCGGTGAAAGTATATTCGAGGAAGTGAAATTGGACTGTTCGGCAATCAGTGAACCCTCGACAATCAATTCCGTGCGGGCAGGATCGGCTCCGCCCGCCTGATCGTCACTGAGGGCTGTAAAATAAATGGTCGATCCCGGCTCGATGACCAGGATGATCCCGGCCGGCACCAGGACATCACCGGTCAGGATTACATTACTATTCCAGGTTTCATCCCGGGTCAGGGTTCCGGAGGTTGTCGGAGATTGGGCGGCGCTCTCAGACACATAACAGAGCGATAACACGGATAGGGCAAGCGTGAAGTAAACAATATTGCGGATGGCCCGTTGCCTGAATGTCATTAATCCAACTTTCGTTACCACGCAGATCCATATTTATGATAAAATGTGCCATTCCTCGTTATCATTTTCTATTCAATTGTACCGTGCCTTGTCAATAGGCACTTTATTGCCTAGTAGCGGTTGTTTTAGAGCGGTTGACATAAATACGTTCCGATTGAATTTGATTACCAACGGTGTAGGGGCGGGTTTTAAACCCGCTTACAAAGCTTTACGATAAAAACCAACAGATGGTAACGGAACGTTATGCTGACAAACGCTCTAATATGTTAAAATCAGAAAACCATCGACCGCTAATATGTCAACATCCGGCTGGGCATCATGCAGGTCCGACACCAGGTTAAGACGCGGCCTTTTGCATGAATTGTGATGTCTTTTATAAAAAAACCTTAATCTGTTCCTGGTTTACTGCTTTGATGTCGATCTTTCCCCAACCCATGCGTGCTATCCTGTCATAACATTTCTAAATGTATCCAGCGCATGATCGATATCTTCCGAGGAGATATGGTAGTGGGTCACGGCCCGCAGTTTTGTCGGCCCCAGGGCCAGCACCCGGACGCCGTTGTCATCCAGACGTTTTTCCAGTTCAGCGGCTGCCATGTGCTCAGGATCGGTCTCGAAAAAAACGATGTTGGTCCGGACGGTCTCCGGATCGATCGACAGGTTTTTAATTTCGGCCAGACCGTTGGCCAGTTTGCGGGCATTGGCATGATCATCACCCAGGCGTTCGGTCATTTCGGTCAGGGATATGATACCGGCCGCAGCAATGACACCGGCCTGGCGCATACCCCCGCCAACGATCTTTCGGTTGCGCCGGGCGCGGGCGATAAACTCGGCTCTGCCGCACACCACCGAGCCGACCGGTGCGGCCAGCCCCTTGCTCAGGCAGATGCTGACCGAATCGGCATCTGCGGCCAGATCGCGGGCTTCAACGCCCAGTGACGTTGCGGCATTAAAGAGCCGGGCGCCGTCCAGGTGGATCTTCAGGTCGTGTTCATCGGCCAGTTTTCTGACCGCCTGCATGTATTCGACATTCAAAGGGCTGCCGCTGCAGCGGTTGTGCGTGTTTTCGAGCAGGATCAGGCGGCTGATGGGAAAGTGGTCGTTTGCGGGCCGGATGGCTGCCTTTACGGCTGCCAGATCCAAGCGTCCATCGGGCAGGTTCGGCACCGTGTGGGGCATGATGCCGCCAACTGCCGCGCAGCCGCCCTGCTCGTAGTAAAACACATGGGCCTGGTCGCCCAGAATGATTTCATTGCCCCGGTCGCAGTGGCTTAACTGGCTGACCAGGTTGCCCATGGTGCCGCTGCTCACATACAGTCCGGCTTCTTTGCCTAGCTTTTCAGCGGCCAGCTTTTCCAGGCGAATGACGGTGGGATCTTCGCCAAAAACATCATCCCCGACCTCAGCGTCAGCCATGGCCTGGCGCATGGCCGCGGTGGGGCGTGTCAGGGTATCGGAGCGTAAATCGACGACTTTCATATAATGATCTCCCATTGTTGGTTAAAAGCGCATACGAATGCAACCAGGATCTGTATATCGGAGGACACCCGGGATGGGCAAGCAAAAACGCAATTCGGCTCATCGGGCAAAATTTTGGCCACGTGCGGACCAACATATGGAATGCATCTGGAAATCTAATCACGCCATGGGATTAGGCATCCCAATGGCGCAACTAATTCTGAAGGCATTTATTATTGATTGCCAATGAACTGGTAAATGCTATATTCCCCCTCATTTGGCGGAATTGGAATAATGCGGGGGGGTATGATTGCCCCCCCTTTACTTTCATCCTCACTTGGATTTGACCTTGATCGAAGGTGTAAACGTGGTCAGTCCCAGTGGTGTCGTGATCGAGGCCCCGAGCACACCGACCGCGTCCGAACTTGCATCCGGGTCTGAGATGAGGGTGATCGTGTAATCCCACGGATCGATTTGATCCGGAACCGTAACAGTGTCCGGCCCGCTGATTTCGGCATTGTCGGGTTGAAAAATGGTTAGGGTCGATCCTGCAGGCATGGCATTTTTATTTACATCTTCAAGGTAAACTGTAACGCGCTGCACGTCGTTTTTCGAAGCGAATTGCACGTCATCAAATGCTTCACCTCCTTCTGGCTGCAGGTAAAATCCGCCTGGATCTGGGTCAGCATCCGGATCATCGGGATCATCGGGATCATCGGGATCATCGGAATCTTCGGATGGTTTCGGTCTTGGACTACTCGATGACATGACGATTACAATGCTGGCCCTGACATCCACCAGATCGTTATTACAGTTCGGATCATTGTCCGGATCGCTGCAAAGGGTGCCGTTGTACATAAGATCCGGTTGGGTGTATGCCCCATCTTCGTCAAAGTCAAAAAACTCTTCCCAACCGTCGCGGACACCATTTTCGTTCGTATCCAGAAAAGCTTCCGGCAGGTCATCGCCGGGCAACAGCGTATCTTCCGAAGATTCAAAGCGGCCGTTGCCGTTATTGTCGATGAAGCTTTCTTCGCCAATGGCAGTGGCGATAATGGTGACCCGTCCGCCTCTGATTTCATCAGGGTAGATGCCCTCTAAGCCGTCCGGCCGGGGATTCTGGCTTGTCCAGGTAACCCAGCATGAACCCTTTTCAGTTTTACAGGACGAATCGATCCGCCCGCCTTCGGTGGTAAAATAGATGGCCGTACCGTCCGGCACCGGATTATTAAAATGATCGGCAGCGCTGGCAATAATTTTAACCGGCACTTCGTTGTAATCCCAGGCTTCCGGGCTTTTTATTTCCGCGGAAATTGAAAAACTGTTCTGGTCGGGCAGGCCCGTGCTTACCACCAGGCTGCTGGACTGGGCCTTTATTTTTTTACCATCCACTAAAATGGTTGCCTCGACTCGGACAGAAGTTGGTACGGTGCCCGAATTTACGATGACAGTCACCAGACCATCTGAATCGGTTATCGATGTCGGACTGGAAAGGCTCAAACCGCCTTTGGATGTGCTTAACACGAACGCTACTTCCACGCCCGGCGTCGGATTTCCGATTTCGTCTTTGACTTTAAAAGTGACTTCGGAAGTGGAGGGCCGTTGCGGGTTGGCGGTTCCCTTCAAAGCGATCTGTTCGGGGTCGGCCGAAATAAATTCGATCGAGCCAATTTCGGGTGTAGCAATATCGATTTGAGTACTGGCTACAAGGCTGGAACCGGTAACATTGGCAGAGGCCGTAATGGTATCGTTTGGTTCGTTACAGGATCCGGCCGTATAGGTTCCGGTTGTCGTGCCATTACCCTCGTATACAGGATCCGAGACGCTTGAACCGGCGCATTTGGTGGTGAATTGAATCGGTGTGTTAGAATCGAAGGGCTCATACACGGGTCCGTTTAAATAGGCCAGAGCCGCTGTGATCGTCGCGCTGGCCCCAATCGCAAGCACTTCGTCGCTGTCGAGGGATGTTAAAAGTTGGCCCTCAAAAAAAACACCATCCACAAATGAACCCAGCTTGACGTCGGCCGGCGCACCGATCTGGAATGTAAAGGTATCCTGCCAGGTGTAATCGCCGATTTTAATGCTGACTTCTCCGGCGCCGGAATCACCATCGGCCTGGAGCGTCATTTCTGCGATTCCTGACGAATTGGTCATGGCCGATCCGTCACTGGAACCGGCAAACGAACCTTTGGTGGTTTGGGCGACGATCAATTCATTTTGCGCGGGTCTGCCGGAAGATTCATGGACCGTCATGCGCAGTTTCCCGGGGGATCCAACACTGATCGTTCGTGTTTCCTGGCCATCAGGATCAAGAAGGTTTACCGTAATTGTGAAGTCCTGCTGATTCACATCATCGAAAAAATTCGGAAACGGAGAGTTTTCTGCATCACAACTCAAAACCGCGCCGCATGCCAGCATGACCACAATCCAGATTGTTATCCTCTTAGCAATAGCATTCATATCAATATCCCTTTGCATTTATATTCTTCGGTCCGGAACATCTTTAACAACCACTGCCCGAATCCATATGACCAATGCGAGACAGAAGGCTCCCAATTTGTTGTTGGTGTTTTGAATATGTTTGGCGATTGGCAACAAAAAGAGGGCTAAAACGCGATTACGTTTTAGATTACTTGGCTTGATATCTTTGTTCTGCGGAATTTGCTTTTCAGCAGTCAGGCGGGTGTCCGATCCGGCTGTTTGGGCTGTACTGATGGTGTGGACAATTTCCACCTTCATGCCGGTTTGCTTTTCAAGCACCAACGCATATGGCTCGGAAAAGATCTGATAAAGCGCCATAAAGGCACCGTCCAGGATTTGAGAAGCGCAACAAGCGCGACCATATAGAGAAATCCCTGGGCCCGGAAACAGCCTGGCTGTATAAAAATTGCAGCAACGCGCATCTCGCAACATAATCACCTCAGTTCAGCTTCAGATTCCGTTCAACATCCGATCAATTCAACAAAAGCGTTCGGTCAGACATTTGTGCTGATTGCGGGAACTGCTGATATTTAAATTTTGCCTTCTTCGATTTTAAGGTTTCGAAGGGATCGTTATCCCTTCGGTGCATTACTTCCAACACCAAAACAGATGCAGTCATTCAGGCTGCCTCGGAATCAATGATATGCTCAAATTCGAAAACAGATTATTCGAATCTCAATAATGCAATACTTTATACATCTTTTTAAATACTTAATTTTCCATTATAACATCTTGATTCAATTATTATAAATGGAAGTATTCAATTACTACTCGATATTATAACCTCTTGTCAATAGGCATCTTTTTGCCCATCTTTGGGTAGTAAAATTCCCAATTATGATAAATCTTTTCTTTTTGGGTAAAAATGATTGCCTAAATACTACACAAGCCTCAACTGACAGCGTTGAAACACCCTCGCTCGGATCTATTCTTCTCCGTTTGCCCGATCGCTTGACTCTTTAGACAGGCCAAAGACCGTCAGCAGTGCCGCGGCAAGATAAAGCAGTGCCGCGGTTATGAATACTGCTCGAAAACCCAGCCCAAGGGCCACGCTTACCCCCAGCATTGGTCCGACGACGCGGGCCGCGGAAACAATCGAGTTGTCCAGCCCGTAAATTGCGCCCTCATCGCCTTGACGGGTGAACCTGGCCAGCAAAGCGCTGATACCCGGGACAATGCCCCCCAGGGCGGCACCGATGAGTGTTTGGAGCACCAGGACCTGCCAGCCGGAATTTACGGTGGCAAGCAGCAAAAATAATACGAAACAGCACAACGAGCAAGTTATCAGAATTCGGCGGTGGCCGGTGCGGTCTCCCCACTTCCCCAGAAATACCGCAAAGATTGCCGTAGAGGCCGAGGCCAGGCCGATCACCAGTCCGGTTAAACTGTTGACCCGCGCGGGGTTGTCAATCAGCGCCAGAATGAACATCGGCAGGATCGGGATGAAGATCATACGCCCCATCTGGTTTATGAAGCGCAGGCCGTATATCATCAGCACACCCGGTGAGGACAACAGACGCGGCCATTCGCTGAAAAGCCCCCCGCGTCTGTCCTGCATTGATGCGGGTATGGAAAACGATTCCTGCACCCCGAAATAAACGATGATACCGGCCATTACCAGAAGTGAGGCGGTCACGTAAAATGCCGCCCTGTACCCGAGCGCGTCTGCCACAGCGCCACCGATAATGGGCCCCAGTCCCAATCCCAGGCCCATGCCGACCTGCATTAGTCCCATCGCGTAGCCGGTGTGCTTGCGCGGTGCTTCGGCGGCCACCAGGGCATTGGCAGCACCGATAGTACCGGTAATCAGACCCTGCGCAGCCCGCAGCACCACCAGTTTTTCGGCCGATCGAACAAAGGCCATCATCCCCAGGACCACCGCTCCGCCGAACATGGCACGCTCGACCATCAGTTTGCGGCCCCAGCGATCGGCCAGTGCGCCCCAGATCGGTGAAGCGAGCATCATGGTAAATGCCTGGGCCGAGAATACCAGGCCCGCAAGCAGTTCCGTGCTGAGACGGGAACTGGAACCGAGGGATTTAACATAAAGCGGGAGGAATGGGAAAATGCTGGAAAAGCCGATCATGGAAACCATCTGGGCCAAGAACATGATATAGAGCGTTCGCTTCCAGGTGGCTGCCGATGGCCGGTTTGATGTTGGTTGACCCATTGGTAATTTAACTATTGAAGAACCAGGCGCATTTTAGTCGTGCAGTTCCAAAGATAGAAAATAAAAAACAGTTCAAAAGAAGTTTGCTGAAACCATGAAATGGCTCTCTCAGAGCGTGTGGACCTGCATTTAAAAAAGCATGATGGGAAAAAAGTCACATTGTAGCTTTTGTCACAGATTCGTTCTGATTCGGTTACAGTTTCCAACTGTTTAGGGGATGGATTCAAATCCACCCTCATTAGGCAACGGAAGATATTTCTGTCAATCGCTATACTTCTTCGTAGGTTCGTTTATAGTCAGCAAGGAAAAACCTGATTTCCTGTTATGTGGATAGGAAGTCAATGGTGTATGGTTCCAGATCGCCAGTATGGTTATTTGAAAATTTTTTTAGAACTTTTGCTAATTTACTGAAATCAGATCCTGGTATGGTATGAGGCACGATGATAAGTCCGCAGTGCGGCCTCAAATTTTCAAAGAATTGTACCGTTAACGTGATAAAATCATCCCGGTTTCGGGTTACCATAGCCCTTCCGTCGGAAGCGGCATAGGTGAGCTGTTCATCACCGGAGGCTTCAAGGTTACCCGCTTCATGGGCGCTGATCGCATCTACCCCATTTTTTTTAAAATTTCGGCAATCTTGGGGCTGATATCCTCATCCAGGTAGAGCTTCATTTTTTACCTGCCGGTTTCGCCAGGAATGGATATTGCGCCAGTACATTGCCCCGTGTAATTCCATCATTGCGGGCAATCCTTTCATCGATTTCATCCGGATAAAGTGTGTAAAAAGCCAGGGTTGATCTGAACTGTTGATCACTTAGCCAGTGATAAGCTTTTTTCAGTTTATCGTAATCTTCAGCCAGGCTCTTGAACGTGGCGATAAATTCCCAGACATCGATGCCGGTGCCTGCAATCCTGGCGCGCCTCCCGGTGGGGCCATCGGCGAAAGAGATCCCGGGGCATCTCCTCATTTTTACAGCCTCGATGATCAGATCCCTGGCTATACCGGAAAAATCCCTGCCACTGCGTGAAGCCAGCGCTTCAATTTGTTTGACAGCCGCCTCAGGCAAACGCAGGCTTTTTTGTACAGTTCTCATAATGGTCAACCTCCTGCATTATCTGACAGTTATTATGCTGTCATTTAGAATATGTCAATGCAATGCACTAAACTCTACAGCATTCTTATGTTTTGTATTGATCACCAATAAACAGGATCAAACCTTTTGAAAATAAAAAAGAGGATAAACATATTCTGATGCGCCGGCAGCAAATATCTATTTCTTAAATATCCATATCACTACTGTCCGGGTAACAATTCAATAATATCAATATGATACAATTTTACTACGCATCCAACTTGTAATTTTGGCAAA
>Ga0126335_1001980_pt1 | contig 11951 bp, 6 predicted proteins | sample OlaspJWI45metaG_FD_108409 | JGI IMG/M metagenome (GOLD analysis project Ga0126335, IMG submission 108409) | Marine gutless worms symbiont microbial communities from Oahu, Hawaii - Olavius sp. 1 OAHU.JWI-45 metaG | ecosystem: Host-associated > Annelida > Digestive system > Unclassified | place...
AGTGCGTCGCTGCAGCAGCTCCCTTACCTGACGCCTTTGATCTGACCGCCACCACCTCCCTCTCTCTTAGGTAATTACGTAACATACAGCACCCTGCCTAGGCTCTATAGCGCTTGTCGCTGGCGTCGCCGCACAGCTCTACTGTGTGTGAACCTTTACTTTTTGTCACATGAGTCCGCCTGTCTGGCACATAAACGAAGTTCTAATTTAATTCAAATTTTTACAAACGAAGGTCGAATTAAAGAAATAAACGAATTTAACATTCCTAGTTTCACTGTTGTGCATGTACAGAAATGACACAGCCTTTTCCTAATTTCTACTGGAATTTTTGGCTATGCATTATAAATAGTATACACTCTTTTCTTAAATATGCTTTAGTCACCAGTCTTCAAAATTCAACCTCACTAGAAAGCTTGAGCATGTATTGTTTGTTTGTATGGATACTAGTGTTCTTATTGATAAGGTGATATCGCATTATCGATCACAGATTTGTCCACTTTACAATATCATGGCTTACATTGTGAATGGATGGCCAGTCAGTGACAGGATGCCACTCTGGAGGCCACTGCTCTTCCCACCAACTAACAACACAGCCACCCATGCATTTTTGCCACAGCCGCCGATACGGGCAAAACACTCAGACATGGAAGCGCACTCTAGGCATTTTGATCAGTTACTGAAGTGGATTTTTGTTATGGTTCTGTGTCTCCATTATTAATTCTCTGAATGTGTACTTAGGCTTACTGCATGACAGCAGCAAACATGTGCCTAGTAAGGTACAGTGCACTGGTGACTTTGAATCGATGCCACAGTGAGAGTGTGCCTGCCAACGAGTGTCACCATGTCACCATGTGCCACATTTCTCTTACAAATGCTCAGTAGGGAATGGCAGGAATAACTTATTCTGAAACAAACTAGTTGTGTTATTACCATCTTTGCATAACAAACTGCTTTAGGATTTTGCATAATTTACCGCTGGCAAGCTAAGTTGCCAGAGGCTATATGTTTTACGGATGAGTGTTTATTTATTTGTAGCCATTCATCTTTAATGTGACCAGACGGCTGATCGCCACCGGGTAAAAAGTATACTGGTGCTTAGAACCTAGGTGTTACATGAAAAATTCCCACCAGCATCTCCACCAGCCATCTCCCATTTTTAACAGGGGGTCAAAAGTGGGCAAAGTTTGCCCCAATTTTCAACCCCACTCACATTCCAAGCACTCTGGTTTCAAAACGGAGCAATGTATCAAAAATCTGAAAAATGCACAGGATGCACAGATGATAGGGTTACAGGGTCGCCAGGATAATTCCCCTATTCATCCCCCAATTTTTACAGGGGAAGTCAAAAAACTAAAATTTTGCCCAATATTACCATTTTAGGGGCTCTGGTCTCCAAATTAAGCAACAGATCAAAGAACTAAAACATTTCTTGATAACAACAAGGTATGGGGGACGCCACCCAGACACTGTAAAGCTCAGCCCCCAACACCAAGAACCACACAGTATAAATGGGGGGCACCAAAAATGGTCAACTTAAATTGGGCATATTGCCCATTTCTCAAGAAGCCTTCAAGTCAAAGGCATTTCAGGGTTGGGTCATAGGGTGTGCTTGAAATATCTGCTTAGACTTCTTATCCACCCCTTTCCCAATTTTTATCAGTGGGTGAAGAATTTGACTACATTTGACAGAATTTGCATTTGAGAAACCGAGCAACATGTCACAAATCTTAAACCTGCATTAAAAGCTTCGATGAAAATTTGGGGTAGGTCCGTCCATTTAAGTCTGAATTTAATCCCTACGAGTCTAGCTTAGGGGCACCCTAAAAATGCGAAATTTGCTAATCGGCAGTAGCTCAGCCGACGCCTGTCTATTGTGCTAAAATTTCACGAGCTGATACTACGTGGCTAAGTGGAAGCTGCGGAAATGTCAAAATCTGCTTCCGGTCAAATCTAATATTACGGATGTAATATTGGTATTCCTTGTGGTTTGTGAAGGCAGAAGCTGGAGACTTCAAATTTGGTGTGTGCATTGACTGTGAGGAGTAATTTTGAAAACCAAAAACTAGGTCAGAAGGGACGTGACTCAGTTAACACGACCTACATTTTTTAATTTGCAGACCCCAGTGAATATCTGTCAAATGGCTAAAACTATAAGCTTCACATTTAGCATATAGAAAGGCCATAAAGAGTATAAGATGAGCAGCACAAAAGTTGGTCAAAGGGATCATAATCTAGGTCACCTTGATCTACGCTTAAATTTTGGAATTTTTTTGTCTATGTTTTCGAAATGGCTACAACTATAGACTTCAAATTTGGTGTGCACATTGCTTACGAAGAGTACTGTTGACAAAAGTAGGTCACAGGGGTGAAGAACTAGGTCACGTGGCTGAATTTTAATTTTGTGGACCGCTGTGAATAACTCTGAAATGGTGACAGCTATAGGCTGCAAATTTAGCACATAGATAGATTGTAAGGAGTAGAAAATAAGCAGTACGAAAGTACGGTAGGTCAAAAGAGGACATAGTCTAGGTCATGCGACCGACTTTTAAATTTTTCACCATTTCTGCAACGGCCAGTGATAGTGACTGCAAATATGGTGCACGTGCTTTCTATGAAGAGTACTATCTACAGATGCAAAACTACATCAGAGGGGCATAACCTAAGTCACGTGACCTATCTTTCATTTTTGGGATGGCGACTGGGACGGTTATGGACTAAAGTTTTAGGGGGCTGGCAACAAGTGCCGAAGGAGCAAGTTGCGCAGGAACGAGTGAATTCGGCCAGGGGGTCTAGGAGAGTGTTGTAAGCTTTGCATGTGGGTCAGAGCTAAGCTCTGCATGAAGAATGCTTCCGGTGAATTTTACCACAGATTCTTTGGTTTTTCTAAAACTTGGTACATGGTTTGATGACGTGACAGCCGAGTAACTGTTGAAAGTCATGAGGTCGAAGGTCAAGGTCATGACGTAAAACGAGATCCATTGCGTGTTAATTAAATAATATTATGGTGTAACAGTGGGTCATGCCTCACTGTGCATCATAACGTATGAGCACGTGCATGTAATCGTGTTGCTGCATACTGCAATTTAGATGCCGGTTGTTTTGGGCGACCCAAGCCGGTGGCTATAAATTGCAGTACATCTTAATTGCCGCATTTTCTAGTTTATCAAATTGTATATGTTGTTTGTATTTTCTGTTTCAGTTCTTCGTGTCTTAGAAGACAAGTCATGATCCTGATGGATGGTTTCAGCAATGTCTGAATCTTCTTGTTTTGCCAAGGTCTACGCAACAATGAACTGCAGCCGATTTCGGTGTTTTTGTGTACTTGCTGTTGGGGCCATTTTCTTCTTGCTGCTCATTATGAACTCGTTTGGTCCCAGTTTGACATTGTCAGTGGAAACGAACAGTTCTGCAGACATCAGTGTTCAGAACAGAAATATGGATTTGGGATACTTGAATTCAGATGAAGATTTCGCACAAGAAGCTGACTTCGTCTATGATCCAAGTCGTGATGTTATTGTGTTCTTACACATGCAGAAGACCAGTGGTTCTACGTTTGGCCGTCAGCTTGTCCGCAGTGCAGTAGGATTTCCAGCGGCTTGCATTCGTTTACGTGGACGTAAGCGGCGCAATTGCACAGACAGTAAGGGCCTTCAGTGGCTGTTTAGTAGACATTCTATGGGTTGGGCATGTGGTCTGCATGCTGACTGGACAGAGCTGCATGCTTGTGTTCCTCGTGCACTGAACAAAATAGAAGGTGGTCGGCGGAAACGCAGGTCTGTAGAGTACTTCATTCTTATTGGTGCTAGTGTTTGTTTATTTCACTTGTGTTTACATACTGTTTCTGGTGATGACACCATCAAGTCATTTGGATGTATGTCATGTCACTGTATATGTTTTACTGCTCTGCAGTTCACCGCAAGCTTATGTTAGACATCAGTGTTCAGAATGCAAATTTGGATTTGGAATACTTGAATTCAGATGAAGATTTTGCACAAGAAGCTGATTCAAGTCGTGATGTCGTGTTGTTGGTTTTCAGTTTTTTTGGCGCATGACTAACGCAGTTTTGTCTGTCTGTCTTGCTGTCTGTCTGTTCTTCACACTAGTCATTCATTTCTAAGTGGTTTAAGATATCCAGATATGGTTTATACCACACAATGCATTGATGCTTGAGGTTTGTTGTTTACCGAGTATGACGTTATGGTACTCTAGACTGAACCCAGTAACGGGACGTTTTGGTACCAACTAAGAATTGAAGTCATCCATGGGTAGCAGTCAGACTAGGGTACCACAGTGTCTCCCTTTAGATTCATGGCTGTATACTATAACATCCCACTACTGGGTTCAGACTAGAGCAACACAAACATCATAGTACCACAAAAATTCACAGTGTTAGTGTCTGGATGGGGGGAGGGTTCGACTGTGGCCATTATCGGAATTGACCAAGGTGGCCATGTCGGCGATAGTGGCGGAGCTCTTGTTTGTTAAATGTTGATGGGACAGTGATGTCAGTTTTAGCTACCTTGTGTGTAGCAAAAACTGAACGATGAACACATGAAGTCTACTGTCAGTTTGTGGTTCCCTGCTTAGTGACCGATGGACTGTCTGATTTTTGCGATGAAGATAAGTCATAATTATACATTTTTGTTTCTAATTTTGCTGTGTACATTTTGTTTTTGTTTTGTATCAAGAAATTATTACATATTTGTGTGTTGTTTGATATATCTGGCTTTGCAGGTACGTGTACATTACATTTCTGCGAGATCCGGTCTATCGTTATCTTAGCGAGTTTAAACACGTGCAGAGAGGTGCAACGTGGAAAAATGCAAAACTGAAATGCAACGGTGTATCAGCTGCTGGTACAATTGTACCAAAGTGTCACTCAGGTCAGTTGTTGTCATTTCCAATATGTGTTTGTAACAAGAATGCATTTCCATTGAGGCTAATCACACGTGTGTATTTAGTGTCGTGCAGCTTCTGCTGATTGTTTGTTTATACAGTGCAAACAGTATTTTCAGTTTAAGACATGCTAAAGTTACGGCCCGTAGTCCCCAGACAGACAGTTGACATGACTGAAAAGTGAAAATGTCATCTTCATGCTGAGGTTGAGATATAATGGATTATGTTCATTCCACTTTGAACAGTTCTCAGCAACTTCTGTCGTTGATATTTTAACAGCATAGTTTTATAGGTAAGAGCACTGTATTGCTACTATGCATTGCATGGAAATACTCACATTGACCATTCTGTGTTCGAGAAAATTGCCATAAATTAAGATTGCAAGGGTGATCATGTTTCAGTGTGTATGCTACTTTAAGTACTTCTCTGTTGATAAGTTGGTGGGCACTCACATCTTTATTTCGTTTGCTGTTGGGACAACAGATAGTGCTTAGCATGACCTGGCTCTGGAGCAGACACTCAGGAGATTGATAGGTGCACGAGTCACCATGCACAATTATCACAGAAGAAAGTCAGACAACAGAAACAACATTCTGGATCCATTTCCTGTCTATTGTTGTTGTTTCAATGTTTCACTGAACAGTACCCTGCTGAACTAACCGACTATAGATAGAATCCACATGCTGTTGTTACTTTGTTGTTGTAGCAAAGCCTACAGTTGTTGTGACTGTCGTGTGTGCTTGCACTGCATGTGCACAGGTGAAGATTGGGAAGGTGTAAGTCTGGCTCAATTTATGGCTTGTCCTCACAACTTGGCCAACAATCGACAAACCCGCATGCTTGCAGACCTTACACTTGTTGGCTGCTATAATCGCTCAGCATTTACCAACTCAGCCGAGCGTGACCGTGTGATGCTGCAGAGTGCTATGGACAACCTTCGCAGCACGGTTTTCTTTGGTCTTACAGAACGGCAAGTCGACTCACAGCATCTGTTTGAACATGCCTTCAACATTCATTTTGCAGAAGACTTTGTCCAGCGTAATAGCACGAATGCTTACCGTGTTAATGTCAGTGACGATGAAATGAGAGCTATAGAGACCCTGAACCACCTTGATGTTCGTCTTTACCATTATGCAGTGCAGCTGTTTAATCAACGTGTACAGAAACTGCATGATACGGAACACGAGAGTGTTGTGCGCCGTGCGGCATCCAGTCAAAGACAGGACAGTCAGAGGAGTAGGCTAGGTAGAAGATTAGTGAAGTTAGCCAGGAACTAAGTCAACACGATGTTTGCGCTTACTGCTGAAATAACTAGCAGTGTTTTTATGCCTTCGCCCACCTGTATAGGCGAAGGAGGCAATATTTAATGTTAATATTTTAACTTGTGGTTAATCAGATGTTAGAGATTTTCGTTGTTATGTAATTTTATTGTTATATATAAACCAGTCACACCCATGGGCTGCATGTGCCAAAGCTCAGTAGTTTGCAGACTTCCACTTTATTAGTAAAAATTTGAATGCACTATGTTTGCAATGAATGATCAATTGATCATATTATTTTTTAGATTCATTGAGGTTCATTAGTTAATTTTTATTGATGTGAAGTTTTTCTGATGTTAGTTTGTGCAGGAAGTATTTTGTAGGTTTTATAGAAGTGAAAGCAGAAATGACTACAGTGGACGGTGATCTTTTAAAAATATATGCATCATTTGTTTGCCAAATTAGCAGCAGCAGTAAGCAAACAACAAACATGTTGGTTAACTGGTAACTTTTATCATTACTGAATTGCTGATAACAGAATTAGGTTTGGCATGAAAGAGTAGACACAAACTCTGTGAAGTGATTGATGTGGTTCAGTCGTGTCAGTATTGTGCATCATTAGTAAAACTGATGCATTTTATTGTTGTGTTTGACTGGTTTTTGAACTAATTGTGTGAATCAGATGTATGTCTGTATTATTTTGTAAAGTTTTGTGTGCTTAATCTCATGCTAATTCATGCTGTCGTTAATCAGGCCATCAGCGAAAATGCTGGGTGGCGCAGGTCACCACGAGCACATGGCTCTGCATCAGAAGGACAGAGCCATGTGCTCATGGTAACCTGCTCCACCCAGCATAACACTGCTGATGCGACAGATCGGTCAGCATGGAGGGCGCTACGACCCGTTGATGGTCAAGCGTAGACAGTGAGAGTTTGTTAGTATTGTTAGTACTATTGGATTGGAAAGGAATCGAGTCATTTAGAGCAGGACAGTGTTGGTCTGAAAAATATTGATTAACATATTGTATTTATCCTAAAGCAATAATTGCAACTTTTGTGTTTATGTCAGTTTAATACATTACTGAAGAGGAATGAGTAAGAATTACACTGTGGGTATTCCAAGAACATGTTGATGTGACAGATTTGTAATGCTGGGTATAGAAGTTGACATTTTGTAAGATGTGAACATGCTTGAGAGCTAATTGACTTTTGTCCTGATGCTGTTTTCCAGCAGTAACAATATCATGTTATGTATGTTGATGTGGTGCTGTTATGAGTGTTTTATTTATCATCGTGTGACATTAGTCATTCAGTTACATCTCTGTTTTATATTAGCTGAAACTATAGATAATGTATTTTTTGTCTGTATTGTGTCGCATGATTTTGTACTGTATCTGTCATTGCCTTCATTATTTGTGTAGTTTCTGTAAGATGTCAGCAAGCAGAATAGTTTGTTACCAGCTAAGGTGTAGTGATGCTTTGCAGCTGGGAGGTAGACAGGCGTGCCGCATGATGCACCAGTCTAAAGTTACAGTGTCACACTGGTGTGTAGATGGAGATGTAGAAGTGGAGATTAGTGCAGTCTGTGAGATTTCACAGTCAACGAACACCTTTACTTTGTCTGTAAATGGATGGTCATAATAGTTTTAACAAACCAACAGACTGTTGTTGCTACTGTTGGTGTGGCCGCCCATTATTAGTCTCCTCAGCAGTGCATTTATATGTATGCATTTTAGTCCAGCTGTCTACAGCCTAATCATATCGACTGTTCAAACCACGTCTGTGTGTGAGTCAGTTAACCAAGGTGTTGGAAATGGTAATCACTTGACATAGAGACTTGCATGCAGAGGCGTACTGACAAAACTCTGATTCCAGGCCAACAATGGGTTGCCCCGACCTATTTATGCCAGGTGAGCATCACTGCCCATGGGCAGTTTTTAAAATTAAATGTGACTTTTTAAAAAGACAATTTGCTCATTGCTGTCGTTAATCTACATTTCTGTGTATGTAGTGTACTGCATAGGCCTTCACTACACAGGAGATGATGTTAGTTGTGTCGTGTGCTGGTAGTAGGCCTATATTTAATTAGTATGTTAGTGTCTTGTAATGTGTTTTGCATTGTCTGTAGTTGTTTTGGTATTTTGTTACATTATTATTGAATGATACTGTGTTTAAATACAGGCTCTCTGTTTTCTTCAATTTTTCGTCTATCTGCATGCAGGTATGTTGTGGGCCTATGGCAAATTTGAGCAAATCAGGAGCTTGGGCTTCGCACGGATGTTGATTTCTGAAAACCTTGCTATATTTCCTAACTATGGCGATCAAAAAGTCACTGGGTCGGAGAAGAGGATGGCAGTGACCTTGTCCCCAAGTCAAGTTGTTAGAACTCGTTAGGATTTAGGTTAAGGTTAGTGTTAGGATTAGGATAAGGGGGTTGAAAGTCTAGAAAAGATAAGTGTTAGGTTTAGGATTAGTGCATAGGATTAGGGCCAGGGTTAAGTTAGCCTTGTGGCGAGTTGACTTGGGAGTTTACAGTTAACTCTTCTCCAAGGCTAACCTAACCCTGCCTGGCCCTTAGCCCTAAACGTAGGCCTAACCCTAATTCCGACTTTAACCCTTGGTCCCTAACCCTAATGAGTTGAGTTGGAGACGAGTTGACAGTAAACTGGAGAAAACGTCGAAATTTTTCACTTTTGTGCTCTAAATTTCAGGGAACTATGAATCAAATATTTAACGCGCAGGCATGGTCGGCCGAGGTGCTAACAGTGTATATAATTTTTGCGGAGGCTATTCGGAGATCCAGGTGCGTAACGCACGTCAACATCAAAACTAATGAATATGCAGTGAAATGAGACATTTCTTCGGACAGCCTAACAAATGGAACGGGGCCGGGTATGAATCTTGTAGGTAGACAATAATTAAAGGTGACTGGCTGGATGCGGTAATAAAACTGAAACCGACTAGTAGCGATGAATCTGGACTGGAATAAGGAGGCGAGACTGATTTGGTTTCACGGCGCCAAATGCCGCACTACAAGATCAAAGTAGGCTCAATATTATAGGCCTCTGCTGCATGCCTGTGATTGACGATGCGGATAACGTTGTGAAACATCAGGGTTGCACATAAACTCATTACTTGCAGCGCGAGAGAAAAACTGATTTGATTATTAGCAAGGAAACAAGATTGTTATCTGCTGTTACGCAATCTGGTAGTAATAAGGTGCAGTCAAGATAACTATAATTGTGGTTAGGTCTAATTCACATCATACACAGAAAAGTTGCCATTGTTGATGACCTTGAGTGACCTCAGTAGTCAGCATGTCTGAGTTACACGAAGCGTGGCTCGGCAAGACTACTTTTTAAAATGTACTGAAATGTTTTTATGTTAAAAATTTAAAATGCACTGATTCAATTTCCGTTGGTGCTTTGTTTAGCTCCAATATGAAATCGTCAACACTCTGGAATGTAGGCTATACCGTCTTTGTGGTAGAAAATACAAGAAGTTTAGCTACGGCAGAGATAGCGTCTAGGTTACTCACGACCTTGTGGCAGCTCGACTGAAAATGCAGGACGTGAAAATGGAAGAAAATTAGCAGGGCATGATATTACAGGACGTAAAATTGCAAGACACGAAACTACAAGTATTTAGCGCGACAGATATACGACTTCCTATTAGTGAATAATACCAACATGTATCGTACCTTGCACCGTTTCCGAAATATCACAGATTATTAGTCAAAATTTTGCTGTCGACAGGCTGGGTAACCTACCCCTGTTTAACGCATTTATGGGGATGACCCCTGAACTTACGACGATGTAATTCGGCCTGAGAAATCATCAAACGTCGTAGTATATTATGGCTCAAATCCTATTTTGATATCTTGAACCGTTTTGGTGTGGTTCATTAGTGTGACAGACAGACTGACAAACTGACGAAATTGCGACGGCAATAGCGTGCGTCTGACAACGCGCGCTAAAGAAGGATGAATGAGGAAAAAGAATGTGTGCGATTGGGTAAGGAAATGGTAAAATGTTAATTAAATGTTAATTGTTCCTTAACGGCGTACTTTCCTTTGCTGCGTCACTGAACGCGAAGACAAGATATCTCCATTGACTAATTACCTACAGAAATCTTCAAATGCTGAGATCATGTTACTATAGCAGACATCAGATCGTTTTGTTTGCTTACGAAGCAACACGTACAGCTAAAACTACACGCTTACTCTACATCGTATTTCGTGTTACAGGGTTTTCTATAGGCCTAAGAGATAAAATATAACGCTGATACAGACTTTACAGTTAACAATAGACACGGACTTCTACAGCAGACCTATAGGACTGCATGATAATCGTCATGTGACATCTCTTAGTTTTATCCATCATTCTTGTGGTAACACGGAAGCGGTTGAATGAGACCACCGTAGGCCTACGCGAGAAGTAAAAAAACTGAAAACGGTGTTTACTAATGCATGATTTCTGTCGATTACATGCAGTTTGTGATAAACGTATAATATCTGTTCGTTCGCGAATAGCTAATAGGCCTGGAACAATAGGTATTATTGTGAAATAAACAGCGATCGATTGAACTGGCGATGTCAATGAATTTCAGCGCCGATATGTGCGCCTGCGTTGCGTTCATCTCGGCATGCTGCAGTGCTGGCAGAGACAAGCGGCCTGCCGCAGCAGCAGCAGCAGCAGCAGCTGTTCAGACGATTGCTCGCTCGCGCAGCCTGCAACAGCGGCGTGATGTAAATATTGCGCTGTACGGCGGCGTGACACACACGTGTGGGCCTATACAAAGAGGAAGGAATTGCGATACGATAGCAAGCGGAGAGTGCCAGCAGTCGCGACACGCTGTGTCGGAGCTAGCGACCTAGATCGCCGACAGTACTGCCGTGTCCATGTCTCTTGTCATTTGTCGTAGCTGAGATGTGTCGGCCCGCATGCACGGTCTGAGCGCGCGTGGAATATATTAGTGCCGTCGACGGAGATTTGTAGTGAAGGTGGCAGGCAGGCGATGCGGAAGAAGCTCGAGCTCGCTGGGCTGGGACGGTGGCTAACTGGATGACACTGTCGTCGAGATGAGTGCACCTACGAGTCCTCCGACGTCGCGTCGCTACAAGGGCAAAGTCATCGACTGTAACGTGCGTCTGCTGGACGACACCGTCTACACTGTTCGACTGCCGGTCAGTCAGTCTGTCTGCGTGCTCGTGTCGTCCTCTATAGGCCTCGCGACCCAATTTTACGTTGCTTCTCGCCGGGCTACTCGGACTTTTGTCCACACCACGCAGTGTTTATATCCGACAGACGTCCCCTCCAAAATTCCTCAGTTTCTTCAAAAAAAACAAGATTTGGGACTTAACAACGTTAATTTGTAATTGCTAATTAACTACATTGGACAATGGGAGTATAGTGGCAATCAACATGGTTTCACACTAATGTTGGCATTGGCAGACTGTTAGTAAAAGTTCCATGTTTTTGTTGTGACTCATGTAGGCCTAATAGGGGCCAGTGTTGTATTTTAGGAGTTCTCTTTGAGGGCAATAAGTTAAAAGAAAGACAATTTGTTCAATTACGAAATTTGCGCCCCAAGTTTAAGTAGGCCTATGTGATTTTTGATGATTTTGCGTGAAGTAGACGATGCAGACAGCACAGCATTCCGCCTCGTAATCTCAAGGAACTCAAGGAAGACAAAGCAGTACAGTTTGCAGCAGAGGTGACCAACAGGTTTATGGCATTGGAGGCTGCACAGAATGAGGTCACCCCAGAAGATCTCTGGAAAGGTACCAAGACAGTCC
>Ga0126335_1001981_pt1 | contig 11950 bp, 10 predicted proteins | sample OlaspJWI45metaG_FD_108409 | JGI IMG/M metagenome (GOLD analysis project Ga0126335, IMG submission 108409) | Marine gutless worms symbiont microbial communities from Oahu, Hawaii - Olavius sp. 1 OAHU.JWI-45 metaG | ecosystem: Host-associated > Annelida > Digestive system > Unclassified | place...
AAGCTCGCTGAGCTTATCATACAGAAACTGTTCGAATGGCATCTGTGTGTCTGATAACCAGGGTGTCAAACTTTGCAACCGCTGCTAGAGACTTGTAAAGGTAAAGGTAAAGGTAAGGGTATAACAGTTTGTGAAACTTCACCACACCGCTATAGGAAATCACTTACCAATGGGATCATACAGTGTTACCTGCCACCCGGCAGAGGTGACTTTCCCGCCTTCGCCCCAGCCGAAGCTGGTATTCGATTTAGCGATCCCGAAGAGATGCAAGGCTGAGTTGACCTAGGCACAACAGGTGTGAACAGTTTGCCTAAGACTGCTACTCGACAGTGTCGCGACTGCGATTTGAACCCATGCTCTTCCGAGCCTGAGTCCGGCACGCTAACCACTAGACCACCATGTAATTGTGCATGAAGACACACTGACAAACCCCAATCACAAACTAGAACTAGGTCACCCTGAACTACTAGCTGAGTGCTAACTGCCCATGGGTGCTCGTTAATCATTAAATTTTCTAAACTATTAATCATGCACTGGGCTAAGCTGTAGAAGCCAGCCTCAGCATTGACTGCAGTTAAAAACTTAGCTCATCTGCAGTCACCCACAAGCAATCAGAATCGTGGTTAATCTTAATTTGCTTACTCACACGATAGTTGTCATCATGGAAAACTGTAATTAGATGGAGTCACATGGTTAAACATGACACGGAAACTTTGGAACAGGCAGAAGAACAAGCATGGAAATGACGTATTGTCAAAAAAGCTGGGATGAAGACGATATAGAGAGTGGTCCAAAAAGTGAGAGCCAATCCCTTTGTTACGCTCTCACTTCACAAAACCGTAAACGAATTTTCCTAATTTCTTTTCCTGCTGAAAAGAGTTCAGAAATTACCAACACGCATCTAAGTCACAATGAATACTTACATGTTGCTGCAGTACCTTATGAAGTTATTGAATCAACTAATACTCACTGGGTTTGCCTTGAGCCATTGCTCCATCTCAACGAGATCAGTCTCTCGATCGTTCAGCTTCAACAGTTCAATACAACCAGGCCAACAGATTACAATGCAACAACTCCACCATTAACATTCGCAACAGAACAAGGCAGTAAGTAAGTAAGTAAGAAGACTACTAAAGCCTGTGCTCTTAATGCACAAATAAAAATGTCTCCAGCTGTTGCTTGAACTGCTCGTAGTTTGATTCGTGAATTTCGTGTGTGCTGTCGATATTCTAGTCTAATGTATGATATCACACCAAGCTTAAAATTTTTTTTACTAAATAAAACAGCAAAATTCAGTATACTTGTCTAAAATCCAATTCTAAGTATTAGGACAGAACACACTCATTTCACACACAATTTACAACCAGCAGAAATATTATGGCAACACAAGAAAGCCAAAAATACTAATGTAAATCTGTTACCTTGAATGGCTGATCCGCATCAAACCTACAATAATCACCACTAGATGAACAACACAAGACATTCTCGGAAAGTTAGACAGTAAGTGTGCTGTAAAGTCACTGCGTCATTGTCTCGTAGTCTGTGGCTGCCCAGAGCCTAGACTGGAAGTGGCCAGAATACAACTGAACACGTTACACTATGTGTCACATTTAGAAATAGATTAAAAGTCAGAAACTGTTTCAAATAACAGAGTGACATCACAATAAAAGATCTCAAAACAGACAATAAAATATATTGACTACTCATGGTCATAACGATGTCCCAAAACAGATGGAAGACATTTGTCATAAGACAAACCAGTTCAAATAATTGATGGAGAATGTCACTAAATTCAAATGTAATTTCAACTCAGTTTGTTGTATAATTGTGCAGCTAAGCGGAGAAAAACACTTACTGTGCATTGCCGTGAGTTGCATTAGCACTGACAGCAGCTCCACTGCCCAGTGCTAAAACATCAGACATGCAGTGTTAGATCCCACAACGGATTATTTGTAATTTATAACCATAAGAACAACAGAGATAATAATAATAATAATAACTGCTGCAATTTACACATTCCTTAGCTTCAATATTAACACCCACAAATCGTGTACTGGGAGCAAAATTATAACAACACTAATATCACAAACATTTCAAAGACACAAATATTTCAAAGGTGCAACTGAATTGAAACAGATGTGTTGGCAGTCACTAAGTTAGGTGGGCAGCATTAGAAAAAAAGTAATGAACTAAACTATATGAAAATGAAAACTTTCAGATAGCATTCAAAAGCATGGTAAGTAGGAAAAGTTGTACAATGAAAAATAGTTTATTCCAGATTGCAGAAGTCATTGAAACAAAACACCTGTAGCCACGTATACTGCATAGACTTGAAAAAGCTAATCAGTTTATCTCAAAGTTCAGTTACATGTAAGCAAAGCAAAATCTAACAACAATGACTAACCATCTAACTGCAATGTGTTATGACATTTCCAGAAAAACTCATTTACATAAAACTGAGTAAAGCAAACAGAGGCATAAGCAGTGCAGCATCACTCAAATTCAGTTATAAACATTCTACGCAAGTGTACCATGAAAATAATACACCATATACCATTAATGAACAAGTCTGTTATAACTTTGTTACTTAATTAACCTTATTCCAATAAGCAGCACTCAACTGTTAAGACAAACAGTGAAATGCATCAGCACTAAGAAACATACAGAGGTTAGCCATGGCAGTTGTAGGGCCGGGCGATGGAGTGTCGGCATCAAAGTCTATTAGTTGTCCGACAGCAGCATCGCCAGTTGCTGTGCCAGCTGACACTGCAGGTGGTTGTTCCATTTCCTTCAATAGACAACATATCATTCACCTCTACATACTAGTGGTTTAGCAGTATTGTAGTGATTTAGCAGTATTTGTACTTTAGGCCACTCTAAATAACTCTAATGTAATGTAACTGCATCATGTGAACTAGGATCTGCTCATTCAGGGTACGTATCTTGTGTTTTACACATGTTTCTGCTTGTCATTTGGTTCTTTCTCCTATGAGTTTTGAGCATTTTCATCTGTTAATGTAAGTCGGTTGTCAGATCATATGACCTACTGCAAGTTAAATGGACACTGACACAATCCGGCATTAAGGCTTGATATGAAAAGTGACATAAAGAAGATAGCAGTGTAACACATCACAGCTGGCTGTGAACTTAAATAACGAAAAACAGAACTAAATTGTTAGAAACAGTTATTTACTTATTTATTTGATGGGCGATTCCGCCATCCATGGCGTCACCAGTTTTGTGTAGTTTTGGGTGGGCAGTGGCACAAAAGAAAATTGTTACAATATACACTATACACCATGATGAATACACAATATTATAGACTTTGGTGTGAATATGAACGTAGACAAAACCACCAGGTCTTATTTGAAACTATTCGCTACAGAAAAGAACTTCAGAAGTACACATGGCACAGTGACATCACTGTGCCCCTGCTCTTTTTGGTTGGTAGGCATCGCAATACAGCAATGGTGGCCCCCATGGAAGTATTCAAATGCTTTTTATTTCACTTACGTCTCGCCAATCGTTCTTAAAAACACACTTTTATTATATGTTTTCTTGTCAGATCGTGTCAGTGTCCCTTTAAGCATTGTATATTGCGACTTGTAAGTGGCCTTTGGCCCTTTGTTGCCTAATAAATTGATTGATTGAGATGTAAACTCTACTGACTTACTGCATTATCGCTACAGTACAACACTGTAATGCTACACAGTTACCTGCATTATTCTAACTGTAAGCTACTGGCTGCTGGGCATGGAGAATGAGACTAACAAGCTTTAGTATACTACGTGATTACAACATTATTTAAAATGACTTGCCACTATCTCTTTCACAACCAAACTGACACTTACTAGACTTTAGATTAACTTCCTAACTACAGCCAGTTGGCAACGCAAGTGCAACCATTCTGGTATTGATAATCATACAGATAAATATCTGGAAAAAGACCAGGGGCCAGATTTTCAAAACTTCTTAAGAAGATCTTAGGAAAATCTTAGGATAATGACCAAACTTACGAACATCTTAAGAAAAGTTACGACAATGCTGATTTTCAAAACTTCTTAAGAAAATCTTAGGAAAAAGTTACGATCACAACTTGCCTGTCTTAAAAAAAACTTACGACGAACATACGAAAAAGTTATGAAAAACTTACGAAACGCTAAGAAATGTTTGGAAAATCAACTTACGAAAATGTTAGGAAGATCTCAGGAACTATTAAGTTGTGAACTTACGACGAAGTTATGACGAACTTAGGAGAAACTTAGGAAGTTTTGAAAATCGGGGCCAGATATCAACAACAAAACGACAAAAAAATTATGACGACACAGACATTGGTTAATGACAAGTATTTTCAGTGTGACTTCAGAAAATTATTAGGCTGCACTGAATGCATGACATGCGAACTATTATAATTGATGATCCTAGTGTCTGTCACACTGTGTGTCTGTCGTGCAGATTTACTGGCAAAAATGGCTAAACGGATCAAGGTCCTGTTTGGGATGAAGACTCTTTGAGGCTCAAGGAATGTTGTATTAGACGGGGGTCTCGATTCCCCACGACAAGAGCAGGGGGAATTCAATGCAATCTTGGCCAAATTACTCTGGTCATAAGTTCAACATAAATGACGTGTATTGCCAACAGTTTGTATAACAATAAAACAATAATGACACCAAGACCACCACCTGAGGTCTGGGTGAGTAGACGGGAGGCAACATGACATGGGTGGGTGACGCAGGCTGGGCTGTATACACTGGCGGCTGTACAGGACACACAGCAGGTGGCGAATGCTCTGGCTGCACCGCGGCACGACCCGACCGCATCCGCTGGTATCGATCATAGCGCAGAAAGACATTGTTTAGCTCATCGTTGACTGTCAACAAATCCTCTGTATATGAACACATTAACTATCTTACAAAGTCACCTGCATTAACTTTCACTGTGCTGTGTGAGTGTCAGCATTGCTGTATAATGCAGCCAGCTGTGCATAATGAAGTGACTGAAAACTGCATCGACTCACATCCTGCTATTAACGACATTCACAGACAGTTGAGTAAAAATTAACAAGACAAGGTATCGTCCATTATGGGACGTGACGATAGCTGGCCCGCCACAGTGCAAAGTGTGGTGCCATCTTTACAGTACAGTTTTATGGAGAAGCGACCTGGAAACACCCAAAATAGCAGAACCGTACCTCCAATCGTGAAACTGATGGTAAATTCTGAATCAGGAAGCCCAGATTCCTATTCGAGTTTTCTAGTAACCATAGGTCTTATCTTGCTTAATTTAAGAGATATTCGTGTGTGACAGACAGACAGACAGACAGACGGATGTACAGACAACGTTGACCATTACTATAGCTGGCTCCCCACACGGTGCAGGCCAGCTAAGAAGGGCCATCGCCTTAGCTGTCCAGAAGCAACTGTCCAGACACATTAGATACTGAAGATCACCTAAAATACTGCATCAATAATGAAACCCTGTACAATACACACTAAACAAACAATGCTGTAGTAACAAAAATGCATTACTGAATAAAAAAAATTGTGACGTAACATCAACTACAGCATATGAGTTCAATATCACTTCACCCTATCTGTGATCTACCACTTGGCAAGGATTCTCTGAACAACTCATTAGCAATTCAGCCAACTGGCTGCCAAAGTTCAACAAAGTTATTGTTATTAATTCGAACAGAACAAATAGCAAAAAATTATAAAATAAATATCTCTACAGTTGTTAAAGCTATGAGGACAACAGAAGTGTGGTGTGCCTACCAGTGACTTGCTCGATCTGACATGTCTCCAGTAACTCAACAATTCTTTTCTGCATCTGCCGACAAGTTGAGTTGAGATCCTGACATAGCACACAAATGACAAACATGCTGCCATGCCAGTAACGCATTTTCTGGCTCTACCTGGGTCAGCCAGCTGTCATTTATCAATAGCAAGCAATATGTAGAGCTAGTATATACAAGAACTGTGAGAGAATGCAGAGCTCACTATAATACCGACGCCATCAGTGATGAGCCCAACCAGTGTGTATGGACCCAGATGACTTCCAAAATATGAGGAGTTCTTCCTTGCCCAAAGACACATCTTTGGTAAAATTCTCAAGGAACATCGGATCAGCTGTTATTACACAAAGTTTTTCAAATATAAACAGATAAATAAATAAATGCTGGGTAAAACATAACACGTTCGCTGGCAAATAAGCAGTAAAAACCTCAAGAAGTTCAACATCATCAGGAGTGCCATTGCCAGAAGACAACTCGGTAAGTATCTCGCCAAAGACGCGGCAATTCTGCTGGACAGTGCCGAGATCGGCGCGTAGTTTTGCAGCTCTGTCAGGCCCAGTGGCCACACTCGGCTGATACAGTGTCACTGGTGGTGCTGACATCATTCGATGTGCTGTTGTGACTGCTGGTGATAACACACTTCCCTGCAACATGCACATATCAGTTCTCTCATAAGCAAGGACATGCTTATAGCAGTCATTTTCTAGATATATTCAATGTAGCAAGCAAATTCCTATGGTGATATGCATTATCCAGTTAGGCAAAAGGTCAATGCATAACTTTCCATGACCAACTGTCTATCATCCAGCAGCATCCACCTCAGATATCCATAATGTCTCTCTGCCTTCAACCACATCAACTGCCACACTATGCTGCACTCGACCCACAAACACTGTTATGCTTTACTTTCTCAAGACTGCTTCAGTTAATCCTTCCCCTGCTTCCAAATACAATACAGAACACAGTAGATCTGAACTGCAGAACACAGTAGATCTGAACAGATTCATGTACAACTGTACATATTTGGCTTAGTTAGTAAATGCATAGCAAACCAGTTTGCATCATGGTGCAGTTTTTGTAAACCTATCTGCAAGCAACAGAAGGTCAGACAGAATCATGGACGAACACTGCATCCACCCAACAACACAATGCCACTAGTGTCTATGTAGGCAGCAGTGACAGAGACATACACAACAAGGTCAGCTATCACACACAACACCAGATTGGCCGGATTTTGCGACTTTTACCTGCCCGTCTCCCATGAGATGCCTTCAACAAGGGTATTCTCCTCGAGCTATCGGGTTCATACATGGTATGGGAAAACTAGAATAACTGGGCTAAAACCTGATGAAGGTCGCATGATGATTGACTCAGTCATTTGGGCACAAAACATCACACACAGACACATCGCCATAGCAAATGATGCACCAACGCACCGTGTCAGGCAGCAATTACAAAGTGAATATATCTTACAGTTCTGCTGCCTCGACGTACGGTCTCAGTAAGAACAACTGGAGATGCACTCTGTTACAATCACACAACACTGTAATTACTGTCAAAGTCGGACATTTTCATATTCAGCACCATTTATATGGAACAAACTACCTACCTCACTACAACAGCTCTTACACACTACACTTCTAAACACTACTTGAAAACTGTTTTATTCAAACAAGCTTTCAGCTAACTGTTTTATGTTTTTTACACTTTTTAGTCTGCATAGAATGCATGAGATGCAGCTATTGTTACCGACGTGTGCGGTGTCTCTCTGTCAGTCACACGACTTCACTGTGTGGGGTCATTTGGTGCAGCCTTTGCCAAATCACTTTGGCCTATTGTTTCCTACAGTTTTAGATTCTGTTTCTTTTAAATTTGTTAAATGCCAATCATTTTAAATGTACGTGAACAACTATGAACTTTATCACTGATCATCATCATATGCATTTTACTGTACACAGCACACTGCCATTAGCATATTACATATCTCCTAGAAAGACGAAGTAACAAATGAAGAATTACGGAAGAATAAATAACAATTAATGCAAAGGAGACTGTGCTGGTTTGGTCGCGTCATCCTTAGATGGACAACCAGCGCACACTACAGCAAGCATTACTCTTGAAACCCCACAACGATTGGGAATCCATCTGGGAAGAAGCAGCTGAGTCTTAAGATGACATTTTCCAAAAATTGTTTCATTAAAAACCAAACTTCCCCAATATTTCGGCTTCATTTAAGAATAAAACTACCATCCATCCACCAATTTTCTATGACTTACACCTTCCCACAATTCCTAAATCAGCCGACAAATACCTGTTCGCCTTGCAGAATTCCTCGGCATTTTCAGGTTTTGCAGGCAAGTGGTCCTCCTAGTCACTGTTGGTGTGGCATAACGATAACTGAAATTGTTCCAGAAAAAGCTCACCTTTCAAACTGGCATGCTTGAGCTCTTACACGAGAGTACACAATGTTATAAGGTATCTACTTCTGAAATTTCAGTCTCATGAAAAATAAACAGTGAACACACAATGTATAGTGAACTTCTCATGTATATCCACTCTCACCAAAAAGGAAAGTTCCAACAGTGTAGGATCAATGCTACTACCTTTTCTGGGATGAAAGTATGAGACGCAAGATCTGTGTCAAGTTCAGGAAATTCAACACCTTTGGTCTTCAACTCCTGATAATGCTTCGACACTTCGCGAAGCTCCGGACTTGACTGGAACGCATAGGCCCAAGTCTAAACACGGTCATAACAGCACATTCAAAAAGATCATATATGTATCTCTTAACAAAATGAAAAAAGCAAGTAACAACAACCAGTTCAACTGACATCTATAAAATCACGACTTACAGCAAATGTGCGCACAAACAGCAATCTTACTGCATGAATCCTACACATGTAATGCTCATATGTGTTATTAATAACACTATCAAACATCAACAAGATTGTCTTTAAATCAAAGGCAAACCACCTACGATGCCTGCATCTTTGCTCATGTCACAATAACCTTCATCGAATGACCTTGAAATGATACACAAACTAGACTGATACTTTCCAAAGATGCACCGCCATACCAAAAATGAACTTTCTAGAACAAGGATTTCAAAAAGTTTTCATGACACACCAAGATATAAACATGCATATTTATAATCTACTGTACACAGAAAGTTGCCATTCATCAAGTGCAGTTACATCTTTCCCCCCCATTTTTGTTAATATACTCATTTGCAACTGCACTACACCAATGCCTAGTACAAACTACAAAGTAAAGTCCTCCCCAATCAACATGGTCAACTGGGATGCTCTGATCTCTGTTTCCATAGCCCTCAGCTACACACCAGCTTATACTGCGAGATGATGGACACAGGGCTAGTGCATCGCGTGGTATGTCTGTTTTCTTCCCAGCCGAAGCTGGTACTCATTTACCGACCCAGGACGGATGGAAGGCTGAGTCAACCTAGTTGGCTGGTTCATTGCCTGGTTCCACATGGAGATGGTTTACCCGCCCACAGATGGTCACCCATCTCAGTACTCACCAAGCCCAACATCAATTAACTTTGTTATCAGACAAACATTATTAACAATTACACCAGGCCACCAACCAATGCGTCTCTCTAAAATGAATTCAGTGAAACATCACCTGTATCAGGCTGAGTACAGTGTTCTGTAGCTCAACAGATGGATTGTACTTAGGACTGATTATCTTTATCATTTCTTGCATAAACTCCTTCGTTGCAATATAAACGTGAAAACGCTTGCCGCAGTTTTTCACGCACGTCTCAAGCAGCTACAACATTCGCCAACATACAAAAAAAATTAAAACATGTAGCTAGAGCATTTTTTGACAACCTAAAGTACTAAACATAATGTGCAAATGAATAATAGGTTTCACAAGCAAAGTGCAAGGCACCAAGGTTCTCAGCAGAGCTGCAGCTGCGAAATGACTAAATGTTACACTGCAAGTTCAAACTAGAAACACAATGCATCACCGTTCAAAGGCAATGCAAACTGGCAGTAAAGGCTAGCCCACAGCAAACTGGCAAAATCCTGCACAGATAGCTAGCTGCTTTCCTACAGAGTGCACCACAAAATGCAAAAAATACAATTGCAAAATTTCAGAAAATTTGCACTTTCAAGTTTGACACTTTGCCATGCCACAGCTAGGTGGCACAGCTGAAAACTATAATACAGTTGCACTACTACATTCCTTGCCATATGCAAAGACATCAAAAGTTTACCTAAAATGCTATATACTGGTTCTGGTGCTAACAAGCTTACCAATTTTGACCCATTTTTGGTACTACAAGCACAGATTTGATATTGTGATGTGTTCTTATTCAAAGAGATATCCAAAACATTGTACATAAGTGCACATCTCTAATACAATAGCTACAAGATGCTGTGGAACTTTATTTATAGGCTGCTTATAAATCGTCGAAGTCGCCTTCACAAACTTTTTGACAAAATTTTTAAAAAATTAAAATTTTGGCCAATTTCAGCGAAAATTGTGGCGCCACCTAACAATTTAGTTCAAAATAATGCAGACAGTTTCAAACTATGTTTTTTCCTTCGGTCCGCGATGCCCTGCCAAATTTGACCCCAATCAGTGCAGTGGTTCACACCTGCGGGAAAAGTCATTTTAACACCAGCAGTTTTCTGCCTGTAATTCAACAAGGCCTCAGCACAGAAGCCTGCTTGATGTGGCTCGCCTTGCAGGAGAAAAAAACACGTGCTAAGTTAATACAGACTGCAATGTTCTATTGAACTTTAAGTGTCCTACAGTACTAATTAACAGCAACATTTTCAGACTAGTGAGTGAGCAGTTTCTTAACAGTAGTGTTCATATCAATTGGGAGATATTGCAATATCAATCACGGATGTGCCCACTTTACGATATCGTGGCCTCCTGCTGCATGCCACCCATGGAGATGCTTGTTCCCACAATCTAGTGCGTGGCATCACTACTGGTCACTGCTAGCCACACAAGCCATTTCACGTTTTTGCAAGATGCATCCCAAAAATCGACAATAAAGACATGTATCTGTTGCTGTGTCTGGGCACTCTGTTGAATTACTGTGTAGATACTACAGTGTAGATATCGTACGATATCATGATATATCGATTAGCTCTTTGGCCTACAATATGAACATTTCTTAACAGATCAGAAAGACATGCTGACAAATGCCAACAAAAACAATACTTGCTTTGCCAGCATGGCTGCTATGCAAGTAAAGAAAGAAATTCATCCATGCCATGCATTATAAGTCACAACCACATCACTGGGTCTAACAGCCTACAAATGAAGCTGAAGGGTTAAAGAAGTAATGAAAACATATTCAATGAACTGAGAAAAAGTGATATAAGAACCTTAAGAGTCAATAGGATTGTAGCAGAATCTTTGCATCCAAATCTCTTTCTGACTGCCTTTGCTGCTTCTTTTGGTCTACATAAAGATAATAGTCTGTCGCATACTTATGTCACAGTAACATTATAATAAAACTAGAAAAAAACGCATCGCCAACCAATGGCAATGCAAACCAGCAGAAAGTCTTGTGCACATTCATGCATGCATAAACAGATTTGTTGTTAGAGGGTGTGCTCACAAAATTGCATAAAATTCGCACTTTCATTTTTATTTTGTTTTGAGTAAATATGTAAAACAAATTATAACATTTTTAACTGCAAACATGTCATCATTTCATTTCACGAAGTAAGGAGATCACATAATTAGGGCGATTAGAGGCTGTAACTTTGTCACTGTCACAGCAAAGACAATTTGCTATTTGTGTAAATAATCTCTATAGACGTATATTCAGTATGCATAAGTGGGAATCTGTTAAACCTGTTCAGTATTTTTGTGGTAAGCTCGACTTTGTTAATGAATATAATTTGCGTAGGCTTAGTTTTTTTAGTGGTATTAGAGCAACGCATAATGATGCTGTGCTTGACTGCGTTAATAACTTGGTGTCTTACTCTCAGTATTATGCTAACACTGCTAGTATGTATAATCTAACGTCAGGTTATAATACTTGTTCTTTGCGTAAAATTGTTTTCTGTGAGTTTGCCAGTATTGCTATGTCGTGTTTGTAGCTGTTTTTATCTCTGTTTTCTGTTCTGTAATCTCTGTACTTAGTTTCTCTGTTTGTCTGTCTGT
>Ga0126335_1001982_pt1 | contig 11949 bp, 11 predicted proteins | sample OlaspJWI45metaG_FD_108409 | JGI IMG/M metagenome (GOLD analysis project Ga0126335, IMG submission 108409) | Marine gutless worms symbiont microbial communities from Oahu, Hawaii - Olavius sp. 1 OAHU.JWI-45 metaG | ecosystem: Host-associated > Annelida > Digestive system > Unclassified | place...
CAGGCCAGGCGTAGCGATGCCCGATCATTGTGCGAGGCAGAGATCGACGCTTACTTGCGCCGTCACGACGCGACCGCGTCAGGCTGACCGGATCGCTTTTGCTGCCCGCGCGGCCTGTCGCGCCCGCACGCCTGCGATGGCCGGCAGGTGCGACCACAACACGGCCGCGATCGTTGACGGCAGGCCGTCAGCTGACAGCACCGCTCGGCGGTGTCATGTGAACGAACAAGTCGTGCGCGCGTCGCCCGTCATCCCTTGGCTTCTCGCCCCATTGCAGCCCGGAGCCGGGCTGCCAGCCCTGCGCCGTCGAGCTTGAACATGGCTCGGGCGGCGGGCTGAGAAACGACGTGGTGCTTTTGGTCGCCAGGCACGCCGGCGGCAATGACCTGCGCCCGCGGTCCAACCTGCTCTGCCGCGACCCGCGCCACCGCGGCACCCAGGCCGCCGGTCGTCACGCCTTCCTCGGCGGTCAGGATCAGACCGTATTCTTGGACGGCCCTTGCTATCGACGCGGCGTCGAAGGGGTTCAACCAAGGCGCACTCCACACCGCAACCTCGGTTCCTTCCTGCGCAAGCATCCGGGCAGCCAACATGGCCTCGGCAACCAACTCACCAGTAGCGACGAGCAGCGCGGCCTTGCCATCGCGCAGCCGAAGCAGTGTGCCGCGCTGCATCTCTGGCACGGTCTCATGCACGGCGGCCTCGCCCGCTTTGCCGAGACGCACATAGGCCGGTCGCGAGTGGGACGATAGCGTGCGCACGACCGCGCGCGCTTCGGCCGCATCTGCCGGCGCCACAACGTCGACGGTGCCCAGGCTCGACATCACCGCCAAGTCCTCGAGCCCGTGATGGGTGTAGCCCTGGCTGCCATAGGCGAAACCGCCACCGACGCCGGCGATGGTGACCGGAAGATCGTGGTATGCGATGTCGTTGCGGATTTGCTCCAGACACCGCAGCGTCGCGAAGTTGACAATCGAGTAGATCACCACGCGCTTGCGCGACAGGGCGAGGCCGGCCGCAATGCCCACCATGTTCTGCTCGGCAACGCCAACGTTGAGAAAGCGCGCCGGGAAACGGGTCGCGAAGCGCTCGAGCACCGAATAACCCAGGTCCGCGGTCAGCAGCCAGAGGCTCTCATCACGATCTGCGCATTGGCACAACTCGTCTACGAAAGCCGATCTCACGCCTTCTCTCCGAGTTCGGCAAGCGCGCGCTGCAGCTCGTCTCCCCGCGGCGAACGGTAGTGCCACTCGAGCCGGTCTTCCATGAATGACACCCCCTTGCCCTTGACGGTGCGGGCAATCACGGCGCGCGGGGCGGTGCCGCTGTCAGCTTCGGCGGGGCCGAGCGCGCGGCGCAAGGCAGCATGATCATGCCCGTCGATATCGGCGACCGACCAGCCCCAGCTTCGCCATTTCTCGGCCAGGGGCTCGATCTCCAAGACCTCTGCAACCGCACCGAAGCTTTGAATGCGGTTCGCATCGACCACGGCAGTCAATTCGCTCAGACGGAGGTGGCCGGCCAACATGATCGCTTCCCAACTTGAGCCTTCATTGAGATCGCCATCACTCAGAACCGCGACGGTCCGTGTGCCGTTGCCATCGGCACGAGCCGCCAACGCCATGCCGAGCGCGATCGGCAGGCCGTGGCCCAGAGATCCTGTCGACACTTCGACGCCGGGCACGCCAGCGCTGGTGACATGTCCCGCAAGCGGCTGATGGTCTTCGCAGAACCGGGCCAGCCAGTCGATCGGAAAGTAGCCGCGCTCGGCAAGCACGGCGTAGAGGGCTGCTGCACCATGTCCTTTGCTCAGCACCAGGCGATCGCGCGCCGACCAGTCGGGTCGCTGGGGGTCGACCCTCAACAGCTCACCGTAGAGAACGGCCAGGATGTCGGCCATCGACAGGCTGGCCCCGACATGGGAAGCATTGGCCTGCGCCGTCATGCGAACGGCATGAACGCGGATGCGACGGGCGAGTTCATGTGTGTCGGATACCCCGGTCAAGCCGGTCCTCCTCCTTTGTTGCTGAGGCACAACAACGCAAATCCCGCACCGCATTTCAACCGGCGCCGACAGTCCCCAGCACGCCACGAGACCTTTACGGGCCGGCTCATTGCAGTCGAGACACACGTGGTCGCGACGCCGCCCTGATAAACACTGGCGCGGCGATGGCGCCGAGTGCTCCCATGACAGCAACGTCGACCGCCTGACTGGCCAAGGCGAAGGCCAGGGCGGGCGTCGCGTCAACCCCGAACTGCGCCAACGCGATGATGCAGGCAGCCTGATAAACCCCGATGTAGGCAGGCGCCGTCGGTAGCGAGATGCCGATGGCGACGACCACCCACACCACCAGCGCAGCGTCCCAAGGTAGCGACCACCCCATGGCGAGAAACATCAGATAGTAGAACGCACAATCGCAGGCGACGATGAGGGCATTGAATACCAGAACGAAAACCCGCGCTGCGGCGAACCGGCGTGTCGTATGTGAACGACGATTTGCCGCAACCCGCTCAATACGACGCCGTGCCAAGGCAGTCGCAGGCGGACCAACGACCGCTCGACGGCCGCGTAGGTGGAGTCACCAAAACGGATGACCAGCAGCACCACCGCGATGCCGGCCAACAGGATCGCTGCCGCACCGCCAACGGCTTCCGGCGACACGACCGTCGAGGCATGCACCCCGCCGACCAGGAGAATGATGACGGCTACGGCGACGACGTCATTGGCCCGATCAACAGCCGAACTCGCCGTAGCGTGCACGAAACGCTGCATTGTCAGCTTGGCCAGCACGGCGATGCGTATGGCTTCCCCCGCCCGTAGCGGAAGCGCAGTGTTCCCGAGCAGACCGAATATCACCGCCGTCCAGTACACGGGCAATTCCCGCCGGCGGGCGGCGGCAAGATAAGCCCATCGCAGTGACCGCAATGTCATGGCACAGGCTGCCATGGCCGCCGCGGTCAGCGCCGGAACCGGCGCGACGGTCCCCAACGCGTCGATGACCTGCGTGACATCCGCTTCACCGAGCACCCAGATAACGGCGACCAGGCTGACGAGCAAACTGGCGGCAAGCGCAAGGGATCCACGTTTCATGCGCTGCGCCAGAACTCTGACTTCATCGCGAACACGTGCATTGTACCGGGCAACCTAGATGTACACCGGGGCATCGAATTGCTGGCGGACGCTCTTGCGGTAGCAGAGTTCCATCGACGCCAGGTCGACCGCAAGACCGGTTAGCGGACGCGCGACGACTGCCATCGCCCCTCGCGCACAAGCCGGGCAACCGAGACCAGGCCAATCGCGGCCAACAGGAACATCGCAGGGTAAGTCGGCACACGGTAGCGCCAGTCGTAGTCGATGATGGTCACCGCATGGAAAACCGCGACAAGCAACACAAAAATCGCGGCCAGGAGCCCCGCCAGCCGGGCATCCACGGCGACCCGGCCGTCGAACAGACACGCGCCCAATCCAAGCAGAACCAATGCATAGAAAGGCGGGAAGAAGATCAAGTTGATTGCGACATGACGGCTGCTGTAGTCGTCGGCCAGGAACCAGAAGAAATAGGCAATGCGCAACAGGGTAACGCGAACGTAACCCAGAATACTCTCAGGTGGCGTGGTGAACGTCTCCGGTCGAAACAACACGACGTCGCCACGACCATGATGCTTGTTGAGATAGATCGCCCAGTCGCGCATCGATTCGAGTGGAATACGATCCGGCTGCGAGACAAGGAAGGCGTGCAGCAAAATGCCTGCAGCCAAGCAGACGACAACAACCAAGAACAGGCGGGCCAGGCTCTGCCAGACATTTCCGGTCCGTCGAGCGGCAACATCCAACACGACGACGAGACCCAAGAACGCCATCACCGGGAGTGCGGCCGGCCGTACGAAAAACGAAACGGCAGCGACGGCAATGGCCACGAGCAGGAAGCCATTCTTTGCTTCCGGCCGGGTCTCCAGCAGATAGGCGATGGCGCAGCACACGACCGTCGTGGAGAAAGCGACGAACATCGGGTCGGAGAGGGACATCGAGACGAACTGCAGGTAGTCCCAGGCAGCGAGCGCAAAGATGAACACCGCGACCACCGCCAACCTGACTTTCAGCACCCGGTAGGTCAGCCACATCGCGAGGCAGGCAGCGCAGGCATAGCCGACCGCATTCACCACCATGAGCGCCTGCAGCCAGCCGTCGTCGGCAAGCAGGCGGAGTGCCGCCAACACGTAGATGTAGACGATGTATGAGACGTAGGTTCCGGTCTCACCACCAGTCGTCATCGGCAACGGCGACAACGTGGCGACATTGTTGAGGTACGTGATCGGATCGAAACCGAGCGTGATCAGGATGCCCGCGTAGTCATAGTCGCGATCGCCGTCGGACGTCATCAGCGGGCCGTAGCCATAGGCCACGGCAAGGTAGCCAAGCAGCGCGACACAGCCCAGCCACAGGATCAGGCGCCGTGCGTCGTGCCCGGCATCTGTTCCGTCCGCATTGAGCCACGACCAGGTCAGCTTGCCCAACAACACAGCCCTACTTCCGATTCTGGCTGCGCCGGATATTCGGCTTACAGCGCTTCTCTGCCTTGGTTCCACTGTATCTGCATGACGGCTCGCCGGGCCGTCCGCGACCGCCTTCGGCGGATCCCCGGAACTCATGCCCCACCCGGCCGAAAGCTGCAACACGTCGTGTGCGCAACCGACGCGCGCCCGACCCGGCCGCTGCCCTGGGATCGCCTCGCATCGGCATCACGGCGTGGCGGCACGCACCTGAACAACGTCGACCATGCAAAGGCAGTCGACCGCAGGCGAGTTGCCGAAGCCCGGAAACCGGCGCCCCCCTCGAACGGGTCGCCGTCGCGCACAAGGGTGTACAATCGGCTTTTTGCTCTTCCGCTAACGTTTCCGTCCCGCACCAATCAGGGTCATACCGATGGGCGGTTCGATCCGTTGTTCCAGTGCGCGCAGGATGGGTACCAGGCGACTCATGACGATGTAGTTTGAATCGGCGTGTCTGCGCTGGCGCAACAGTCGCGCCTTCAGCCACCAGCCGAATGCCCCGACGAAATTGAAGTAGCGCAGAGACAAGGTATCCACGCCGGCTTCGGCAAAGTAACGACCTAGCATCGCCTTGTCATAGCGACGATAGACGCCGTCGAGTTCGTCGAGCGAACCATGCAGCCATTGCAGCGCGGGCACCAGCACGACAATGGTCCCGCCGGGCGGCAGCAGATCGACCATCCCGGCGAGAGCTTCACGATCTCGTTCAATCTGCGGCAACACGCCAAGCGCCAGCACCGTGTCCACGGCCAAGTCCATAATCTGTTCGCGGACTCCCGGCAGTGTTATGTCGCCGCAGATGGTACGTACGTTCTCGGCCGGAAACTCCCGCGCGAGGTCTTGGAGCATCGCGGCATCCCGGTCCACGCCGACGTAGAGCTCACGGTCGAGCAGATACCGCGTGTGATTGCCGGGTCCGCAACCGATGTCGGTGACGCGGGCGCCGAGATAGGGCCTGATGTAGTCGAACTGCCAATCGAAATAGGCCGAGGCGAGCCTGTGCCAGCGACGATAGAAATCCGCATGTGATTCGGAGATATCGGTCATCTTGCGCGTGCGCCTATGGCTGGTGACGGGGCGGCCGTCGGTGGACCCTGCGCAGTTGCAAAACGCCAACGAAGAAGCTTGAGAAGACGAGCTGGACGCCGAGCACGATGCAAGTGACTCCGGGGATCACAATGCGCAGGCTGTCGGCATACGACAGGGCGCCGAAGTCGGTATGTCCCCACTCGGCCACGGCAGCGAAGAGCAGTCCGACGCCGGCGACGGCGATGACCAGGCCCGTCAGCAGGCCGGACTCCATGCGGTGGGGCTTTGCCAACCATGCCACGCGTGCATCTGGCGGCAGCAATCCCTCGGCGACCGCGAACACCTTGGCGAAAACGGCGAACATCACGAACTGAAACCCGACGATGACCGCCATCGCCATGACCAAGAGGGTATTGGTGTCAAAGACGACACTGCCAACCGCCACGGGCTTGAACGCCAGCGGGATGCCGAAACCGAGTCCGATCGCAAACAGCAAAAGCCCGGGGATAAGGAACAACCAGCGCGGGCTGAACAGCAACATGAACCGGAGATGCCGCCAGCCGTCTCGCCAGCTGCGCAAGTGCGGCACACCGGAACGTCCGTCAGGGTAGAGCGTAATGGGTACCTCGTTGATCCGCAGTTCGTTAAGCGCGGCTTTGATGATCATCTCGCTGGCATACTCCATGCCGGTGGTCTGGAGCTCGAGCCGGTCATAGGAATCGCGGCGAAAGCCGCGCATGCCGCAGTTTATGTCGTGGATTGCCGTGCCAAAGAACAGCCGGCTGAGCATTGTCAGCACGGGGGTACCCAGCCAGCGATGCTTCCAGGGCATCGCCCCCGGAACGATACGTCCGCCGCCGACAGGCAGACGACAACCGACGACGAGGTCGGCACCGTTGTTCAGCTCGTCGACGAACGGACCCACCTCGCGGAAGTCGTAGCTGTCGTCTGAATCAGCCATGATGATGTATCGGCCGCGCGATGCGTCGATGGCGCCCATGAGGGCTGCGCCATAGCCCCGCTCAGCAACGTCCACGACCCTCGCGCCAAGCCGTTCGGCAATCGCCTGCGAGCCGTCAGTGCTGCCATTGTCGCCGACGACGATCTCGCCGCTGATGCCGAGCGAGGCGAGCCCGGATTTCGCTTTCTCGATGCAACTCCCAATTGTCTCGGCCTCGTCGAGACAGGGCATGACGATGGAGAGGTCGACGGCTTCCGGGGCCGTATGCAGTTCCGGAACGCTGGTCAACTACTGAAGCCTTCTATTGCAACTGGGATGCGATCCTCGCCGCATTGGCGACAGCGGTGAGGGTCGGATTCTGCGCCGGCAAGGAGGGAAAAACGGATGCATCGACGACATAAACCCGTTCGCTACCGGCGAGCCGACCATCTGGCGTCGTGGCAAAACCGGACGGTCGGTTGGCGGCGTGATAGTCCATCGGCAAGGCACAGCCAAGATGACCGGAAAAGCCGAAGCTAGTGGACTTGCCCAACGGCGCCAACAATTTCAGCCCCAGCGCGGCCCGGTGACGGGCAAGAAAACGATGCACGTCCTTTGCCGTTGTTCCCCCCCCTGTTTGCGCTGACGTCCAGTTCTACCAGTCCCAGATCACCGGCCCGTCGCCGTACCCGCGCCCGGGCGGCCGGGGACTCCTCGCCGTGCAGGTAGATGAATGCAATACCAAACCGGGCCAACCGACGACGCAGCCAGATCTCCGCGGCGTGCGGCGCCCGGTCAAGCAGCTTTGAAATGGCTGGCATGAAATAGTCGTGCAGGCCGTAAAGCTGGATGTGCTGCGGATAGTTGCTGATCCGTCCGGCTTTGACGGCGATCACAGCTTCACTTAGCGAGAAGGTGGAGCGGGCGACGGCTGGCTGGTCGACACGGACGTGTGCCGGAACCACGTGCATCTCGTTGTCCTGGACTGTGGTTTCGACGCCGTAGAGCGCCCGCGATTCAGCCACGAGCCGCAGTGTTGAAAGGCACCCAGCGGCAACAAAGAGCCGGTCGTAGCGGCTCTCCGGCGCGGCGGTGCCGCTGCCCGGCGCCGTGGCCAGTCTCACGCCGGCCGCATCTTCGACAAAGGCCGAGACCAGCACTGAGCCAATATAACGAAAACCCGTCCGTCCGATCAGGCTCTCGACCTGCTGCCTGGCGTTGAATATGGCGTCGTAGGGGCAGCCGAACAGGCACAGGCCGCATTGCCGGCAGCTGTGCTCCGGTGTGTCGCGCAGCGCCAGCCGGGCGGCACTTGCCGCAACACCAATGCTCTCGAGCCTGGCAGCGCCGGCGGCCCAGCGACGCGTGAGCGCTCCCATTGCGGTGGACGGTGCAGGCAGGGACGACGACGATACTCCGTACATGGGATAAGCGCCGGCCAGTCCATCCGTTGCCTGGCGCACACTCAGGAAGCGCGTCGCCCAACGATAGTGTGGCGCCATCGTTGCTTCGGTGACCGGCCATTGCGCGTAATCGGACGGCGACAGCGGATAGCACGCCGCCCCCCAAACGTTCGAGAGACCACCGATCGCAAGCGAGCGAGGAATGCTCGCTCCGGCGACCGGAATGCCGCGATCAACCCCGCGATGGGGATAATCCGAGCCCAGCACCAGCTTGACCGCGCTGGCATGATCCAGGCGTCGACTGAGCACCGAGGCCCTGGGCCGGTCGCCCGGTACTTGCCGCAGGCCATCCAGTCGTTGCGCCGTGAAGCGTTCGCCGCGATCGTGCAGACCGCGTAGCTCGGCTGCCACGGCATCGATCTCATCGTCGGCCTGCACGCCGGCGTCAATGAGGTCGACGACATGTCCGGCTTCAAGCAGCACCTTCGCGGCAGCAACGCCGGTGGGACCAGACCCGACGACGGCTATCCGCATCGGCTCAGATCCAAAATCGATGGCGGCTGACGAGACGCTTCACACACGCGATGGGGACCCAGGTCTGATCCACCGCCGCGCAAGCGCCCCATGGCCGATTGCAGTGGCGCGATCACCATTGGCATCACCGGTATGGCCCGGTAGCCGCACGCCGGTGCTTTGCGCAACAGCTACTATCTCGAGTGATGGCATAGGCGTTTCACTCTTGGTCTTGCGGGCCGGACCGATTGGCGATGGTCGCTGGCGGCGTCCGGAACGTGCCGGGCAGCGCGCGGACGCAGCGACACCGGGTGCAGGGTACACGTGTCGCCGACATGACAGCCCCTACGAACCAGGGACGACGCTTGCCATATGAACCGTCCGCTGCGGCATGGCGTGGACACCGACCCACGGGCGGCAAGTGCGGCGGCGTCACGCTCACAACTGGCCCTCGCCGAAGTAGTCGCGGATGGCATCGATATTGCGCATGGCTTCGCGACGCCCATAGCGCGGGTAGGTCGGCAACAGTACCAGGCGTTCAGCCGTTCTGCGCGCATTCGGGCAATCTCGGGCAAACTCGGCAAAGCAAGGCAGGTCGGCGCAGTTGCGCAGGTGCTGGGCAGCCACATCGCGGCGGGCGCGCATCATGTGCTTCAAGAACGCGGCGCGGTCGTCGACCTGCACGGGATAGTAGGTGTAGATGTGTGAATGGTCCGCGCGTAGCGGCGGCAGTCCGAGTCCGGGAACATCCTTCAGCCCTTCGTGATACAAGCGGGCCGTTTCGATGCGGGCTCGTGTTGCGTTGTCCAGGTTTTCCAGTTGCGAAAGGACCAGCTTCGCTTGCATTCGCGTCATGCGACGCAGGTAGCTCTCAGATAGCACGCGCTTCATCGACGGGCCTTGGTCGAAACTGACCTGGCGATTGAGCAGTCCGACATCGTGCAGGCTTGCGGCCCGGAAGACGTGATAGGTGAACGACTGGAAGATGCCCGGCATTGTGGCAATGTCGGTCGCCAGGCCGGACAGCACCTTTTTCGCGAAGTAGCCCATCTCCTGGGGCGGGAATGTTGCGACCCTCTCGCGAACGCGCCGGTCCACGTCTGCGTCGGACGTCAGCAACATGCCGCCGAAGAAGCTGTTGACGTTCTTGTACATGCCAAAGCTGAAGACGCCGGCATCGCCGAATGTGCCAACGGACCTGCCATTCAGGCGAGTGCCGAAGGCCTGTGCTGCATCCTCGATAAGCCTGAGGCCGTGCTCGCGACACAGGGGCACCAAGCGTTCCATGTCGCACGCGAGGCCATGCAAATGAGTCACCAGCACAGCCGCGGTATCGGAATCGATGATCCTTTGAACGTCTTCCGGATCGATGTTGCAGGTTCGTGCGTCGATGTCGGCAAAAACGGGCACGCCTCCTGCAGAGATCACCATGTTGACGACGTCAGAGATGGTGTAGGGCGAAAGCACGACCTTGCGACCCGGTTCGACCAGGGCCGCAACGGCAAGATGGATCGCAACCCTTGCCTTCGCCGCGCAAAGAGCATGCCTGGCGCCCGTGACCGACCTGATCGCCGCTTCGAGTTGATTGCAATAGTCGATCGGGCAATCACCACCCGAGAACAGGCCTCGCAGAACACCCTGGTAATGGGCGGGAGACGAGTACAAACGAAATCGTGGGCTCGGTCCGATCATTGGCGCTTTCTACAACAGTTCGCCGTGCCACAAACAGCAAATGCGGGTGAGGGCTGCAAAGCAGCACAGAGGCCGGTTCCGTCCGATTTCAAAGGAGTAGTCGCAGGACGACCTCCTATGAGCCAACGGACTGCGATAGCAACGGGTCACTCATTCACGTGCCGAACCCTCCCGGCCGCGCACCGACGCGCTCGTATCCCGAGCCGCCAGCTGAGAGGCCGGAACGCCGGCAACCAACGCGCGCCAAATGGCGCGATACAGGCCTCGACCAGAGAACACGCAGCGCCCGGGCGCGTATCGCCAAGCCAATGCCGCCGTTCAGTGCCGACGTCGCGACCCGTATGGGATTCGACCGGGATCGTCCGTCCCCGACACCACCATGATGACGCCGCGGCGTGTGTCCTTCCCCCGACGCAGTTGCTACTATTTGGTGACTGCAGGTGAGACAGGAGGTCGACCATGCACACGATTCTCAAAGGTGCGGCTGGCGCCGGCATGCTGGCTCTACTGATGTCGCTGCCGACGGCAACACCCGTCGTGGCGCAGCAGGCGCCGGCGGCGAACGACAATCTCAACGCCACGGTATGGATGCAGCGTTCGGTGGAATACAAAGCCACGACCGAGGCGGCGTACAAGCTGGCGGAGATCATGCTCGACCGAGCCCTGGCCGACCGCAGCTGGACCGCGGTGCTGGAACAGGGTGACGGCTATGAAGACAAGCCGCCAGCGGTGATCCTCGACGTCGACGAGACCGTGCTCGACAACTCCGACTACCAGGCCTGGATGGTGCGGACTGGCAACAGCTTCCGCTCTAAGACCTGGGGTGCCTTCGTCAACACGGTGACCTCGCGGCCAATCCCGGGCTCGCTCGCCTTCACCAAGTACGCCGCGTCGAAGGGCGTGAAGGTGTTCTATGTCTCCAACCGCAACGCCGACCTGGAAGAGGCGACGCGAAAGAACCTGGCCATGTTCGACTATCCCGTGGACAGCGACGTCGACGTGGTGCTGCTGAGGAAGGAGCGCTCGAACTGGGGTTCGAAGAAGGGCAATCGCCGCGCCCTCGTGGCCGAGGACTATCGCATCCTGCTGCTGCTGGGCGACAACTTCGGCGACTTCGTGGACGGCTACAAGGCGAGCCCCGAGGAGCGGCTGAAGCTGATGGCCGAGCACGAAGACATGTGGGCGGAGAAGTGGATCATGCTGCCCAATCCGACCTACGGCAGCTGGGAGTCGGCCGGCTACGGCTTCAACTACAAGCTGTCGGGCGAGGAGAAGCGGGCCGCCAAGCTGGAGCGGGTGAGCAGCTGGGCCGGGCGATAGGGCTGCAGAAGGGCGGCAGATCGCCCCGCGAAGGGCGGCATTGCCGCCCATCTCGCCATCGGGCCCGGCATCGCCGCCTGTCCCGCCCCCCTTAACGGCAAATTCACGCTCCAGGCCTAGCGTGCCCCGGCGATAGAACACCGGGCTCACGTTATGACCGCAGCCAGCTCCAACGTCAGGATCGTCGTCGCCGAGGACGACGTCGACGACCGCCTGCTGATCGAAGACGCCTTCTCAGAAAGCAAGGTCGACGCCGACGTCCACTTCGTCGAGGACGGCGAGGAACTGCTCGCGTTCCTGCGCCGTGAGGGCAATGGGAATCGCTGCGCGGCGAACCCTACCCTGGGCTCGTCCTGCTCGACCTCAACATGCCGCGAATGGACGGGCGCGAGGCACTGAAGCAGATCAAGTCCGACGAGGACCTGCGCTGCATTCCGGTGGTGATCTTCTCCACCTCGCGCGCCCAGGAGGACATCGCCGACAGCTATGGCGCCGGCGCCA
>Ga0126335_1001984_pt1 | contig 11945 bp, 11 predicted proteins | sample OlaspJWI45metaG_FD_108409 | JGI IMG/M metagenome (GOLD analysis project Ga0126335, IMG submission 108409) | Marine gutless worms symbiont microbial communities from Oahu, Hawaii - Olavius sp. 1 OAHU.JWI-45 metaG | ecosystem: Host-associated > Annelida > Digestive system > Unclassified | place...
ATTTGCCCCCCTACCTCTAATACCTGGCGACGCCACTGTGCTGTAGAATGCAAGTTTCGGTGCAGCAATGGTCGCTGTATTTGGGATTTGACTGAGTTGTGCAACGGAATTGATGACTGCGGTGATTCATCCGATGAACTTCACTCTTGCAGTATGTATCAGCTTCAGAGAATTCTACAGAAATGGAACTCCACTTATTCACACAGTTCCTTTACAATTACATGCTTACCATTTAGCTTATCGGTTTACATCTTGACCTAATTGCCCTGAGAGCTATTTTTGTATTTTTCAGTTAAGGCCTTTAACTTTTGACTGCTTTCGCCTAGCAGCTTCATTTTCTGTGTGGAGATATCTCTTTACAACATCTAGGTCGATCGTTCCCGAGTCTCAAGGTCATGGGGCCTAGGTTAAGGTTACGGCTGCAAAAAGCGGAAGGAAATTGACAGATTTGTGTTAAGACGCATTGCTTTTAATTAGAATGATTGGCTGAACCAGTGCTGTGTGTGCTATTAGTTTATTTAAATTATTTGAAAATGCGATGAGGTACAGTTTTTTGAGAGATGCATGCCAAAGTATGCCGGACATTTTCGCATGGCTGAAAGAGAACCATAGATACTAATTTTTTGCTGATTTCTATGTGTTACGTGCGTGAAAATAAGTAATGATGGCCGAAAGCTTTTCTGAGTAAGTGTGAAATATGTAATATGTTTGAAATCAACAGCAATGATTGTACTGCGACAGATGCGACTATATCGTGCAGTTTTGAGAGCAACTTTATGTGTGGCTACAATCACATGACGAGCAGCAAACAACTGACTCATTGGGTGGCCGTTGCCGGTCCTGTTGGCGTCAATGAGGGTCCAACTGTCGGCACAACAACTGGCACACTCTCAGGTTTGTCATGCTTACAGGCATTGGCAGTTAGTTAACAGACGCTCAAGAGATTGTTTACCAAACCCATGAAGTTCGGTGTCCACCCTGTGTGGTGGAAAGCAGAGGACCATGAAAGTTAGCACAGCTACACATTCCAGCTAGGAGTACGCTAAGAGAGAAGAAGTAAAGGAAGAAAATGCTGGATTGCAAGCAGTGTATCAGCAGTGTGGACGAAAGATACATAGTGATAATATGTCACTTGTGACGTTCTGTAGCTTGGTTGCATGATATAACAGGGAATTAACTATCTACACCAAGCGGCAAGATAGGCTAATATATAGTTATCTTTACAAGTCGATATAACTCTGGTTATTTAGACACCACGGAGCAAGATTGTAGGGCTATGCTTAACCAGATAGAGTCTAAGTTTTATTATTTTGTAGTCTTTGACATATATACAGAGTAATTACGTCAGTTAAGAAACATCAAGGTTGTATTATAGGTGCGCACTTATAATTGTCACAATTAGAAATGTCACAACTCACAAAAGCACATTATGACTCTACAGACAGATACATGTACGCACGTGCCGGCCACTCAACTCTGCTGACTGTCATATACGACCACAACACAACGCATTGTCTCCAGTATCGGCGACACATGCGGTCACCTACCGTCGGACGCTTCGTTCTGTTCTATCAACACACCAGCTTGATCAGTGCTCCGCCTTCACACGTTACACTGACTAATACCAAGATACTCAGCGACGTAGTCTCTGGAAACCCAATGGACATTTGGTTAGTCCTTGTTATAGATATTCTACTGTCTTATACTGTACAGTGCATAGCGTTGTGTCGAATCATCGAACGGTGCAGACATTTTATACGCACGTACTGTAGGCGATGTGACTGACAACTCATTGCAAGGTTGATGCGACGTATCGTAGGCCTACTATAAGGTTTATGTGAATAAAATAAAAATTGCATCTAACAGTTGGACTGACACGGATGCAAAGCTGACGTTCTTTGTTTTGTAACTAGGCCTAATGTTTTTCATATACATGAGTAGGCCTACTCTACAGTTTACGGCAATGACAATTTTACTTGTGCGTCAACTATGCTGCGAGCAGGTATTGTTTTTGGCGGCGTCTGTCTGTCTGTCCGCACAAAATTGCGAAAATTACTGATCAGAAATTGATGTAACTTGGTAAGAATATGTCCCATATTGAACACTAGAAGTGGTTGGAAGTTTTGACCTTGGGAGCTATTTTCGTATTTTTTTCATTAAATATACATATCTTATCCACAGTTATTAGAAGCTTTGAATGCCTTAACCTAGCAACTTCATTTTCTGTGTGAAGGTACATTTTCAGAATAAGCTATCTAGGTCATCTGCGAGTTTTATGGTCATGGGGTTAATATCAAGGTCACAACATCACAAAAGCGGCCGCGCGCAGGTATGTGCACCCTCGGACACAATTTAATTTATTTTCCTAGCAAATGCCACTGACTCCACACGACCTTCTCCATTCTGTCTAGGTCGTCTTTAGCCTTCCAGTTTCTGTTCTCTGCAGTGCTCCTGCATGTGTTGTGGGTTTTGGTTTTTCAGCGATTCTTTGACCTCTAGGAGTCCACTTCAAGGCCGAGGATAGTGATGTACCCAAGTGTATTGTCAATGTGACTAATTAATTTACAGTCAGGCGCTACAATGCAAGAGAGAAAAGCATACATACATTGCACCCGTGTGCTACCTGCTGAAGTTGGTGAGTTGCTTATTGTAGGTACACTGACAGAGTATTGCTTCCTGCTGGACGATATGTCATCGGCTTCAACGCCACAGCACGTGTGGACAGCACGTCAGCTGCTATTGCAATTGACGACGTCGTTTTGTTGGCAGGTTCATGTGATGATCAAGGTGACTCAACAGTCCACTTGTGTGTAGTGCATCCGCCTTCTGTCGCAGCAGCGGCGAGCGGTGTATTTCCTTGTATATGATGTCAATTTTCGTGCAGCTAATGTAAGATAAGATCTGTGTATGACCTTTAATATTGGAATCACTCTGAGAACCTGTAACTCGGGAGTCGCTTGTTATTTTTGGCTGGGGAAAGTAAATGACGAATTGCCAATAAAATTACATTGTACCAAATATGGGAGACACATGACATTTTCTGTGTTGCTGGGAAAGAACCTTGATGATTATGGTAACTGAATTAATCATCAAGATTCTCTCCCAAATTGGTTAACAGATTTGTATCGTTTTTGGTATAAACTACATGCCGCCATCGGTATATGCATATGCATAATTCTGTCAGTCAGTGCAGTGATGCTAGAGTTCCGACACCAAAAACTACCAATTTTCAATGACTGGTTTAGTGTAACTTCACGACCATGCTAATGCGAGACTGCGATGATATGTGCGTATTTATGATTTACATTTAAGTTATAACAGCGTACATTGTGGTTATTGCAGTTTCTGTAAGTGTGCAGTGCTTTATGCATGTCGTGTTTAGACTGCAGAGAGGACGAGTTCAAATGCAAGAATCACTATGATGTTGTGTACTGCGTTCCTGCCAGCCACAGATGCAATTTCTACACTGACTGCATCGATGTGTCAGATGAAGTCGGCTGTCACGGTCAGTCACTCTGTCATCATTTCACAGATATCAGGTTTTTTGCTCTCCAAAATGTAGTCAAGAGCTAGCTGTTGGCACATGTCAGGTGAGGCAAGTAAAAAGCAATAGCTACTAGCCAGCTAGCCTGCAGTGCCGTCTTGTGAAAGTTGCTCTTCTGATAATCGCACAATTAAGTGTTCTGTTCCGTTTTTCTTGGCCACTGTGGCGTCAGCGAGGTTTACTCGAGCCACAGCCATCATTAAGGCCGCGGCTGAAAGAGTTTATTAGAGTAGACGACGTTTTACACGTTTGCTGTGAAGGTTGTGGCTGTGTTACGTATGTTGCAGATATGAACACGTACAGCTGTGACTTTGAGCACTATGGAAACTGCGGCTGGGAGCAGTCACTGGAGGATACCACTGACTGGGTTCTGAGGTCGGCAGCTGTCACAAGCAATGGGCCAGCAGTGGAACACACATTCAAGACTACAGATCGTTAGTCATGTCATCATCATCATCATCATCATCATCATCATCATCATCATCATCATCATTTATTCATTCATTAAAAACAGTACAATAAGCTTAGATAAACTGCAGAGGAGAACAGGACAGAAAGGCACAAAGTGCTCTAACAACTGCCCTAATGGATAAAGAAAGGCACGATGTGCACTAACATCTGCCCCTAAAAACTGACAATAATTAAACGCAGTAAAACTAGTAATTGCTGACAATATCTGAGATGTTCAGACAAATCTACAGTTTTGATGGTGCGAATGAAACTAGTAAATGGAGTAAAATCAACACATTAACTAACAATTCGTTCACTAAAGAATTTGGCTCAGACTGTGGAAGAATAATGCTTTTTATACAGCTTATAGCTGTGACCTCTAGTGATGGGTACTGGGACGTTCTCAAAGAACTCACTGGCTTGTAAATCTGTCAGTCCAAATAGTATCTTGTAGCAGCAGATCAAGTCAGCATGAAGGCGTCGCAATTCAAGGCTTCGTAGGTTGAGGCGTTTTAGTCGTTCAGTGTTAGTGCGGAAAATTTAGGCAGCCGTTCAGTGAAACGTCACTGAACAGTTTTAGTGGCTTCTATGTCTTTAACAATATACGGCGACCAAATTACAGAGTCATGCTCAACAAGTGCGCGAACATAAGTGAGGTATGCACGATTGCACGTATTAGTAAATCTGCATTGCGAGATCTAAATGCTCGATATATTGTTGCTGTGTATCGTATTGTATCATCTATTCGTTTATTTAAACTGACAGAACACAGAACACAGTTATAGTAATGTATATAAAAGTACATAAAACATTAATAAACATTGCAGTACAACATTTGTATTATAAAATTGTTGTTGATGAGGCGTGATGCAATATCAGACTGGTGCAGGTGCTCGTTTGACAAGTGTACATCATGTCGTGTATAGGTTTATATGATGCATTTTTGTTATGTGTGCTCTGATGTTGTATGACTTGTTGTAGTTGGACATTACATGTACTACAGCAATCTCGGTGTAGTAGCCGACAATCTGGCAAGGATCACATTGCCTGTCAAGACGCCACCAACAGTCAGCTGTTTCACTTTCTATTATAACATGGTCACCAATGGACAACTCAAGGTCAGTGCACATTGTCAACATTTAGCATTTACACAAAAACTGTTGTTTGACATGATTGCTCTTCAGTTTAAGCCAGCAACTCACGTTTGCTGTGTAGGCCTATTTACACCATACACCAACAATGTCCACATGTTTATGTTATTGTAGTATCTACAAACGTTGACCGATTTCAATAATATTTGGCACGCAGGATAACTGAAAAAATTGAAACATAGCGGTTATCGACAAGTCCACCTCATCTGCATACTGCTGCAACACTAACTTGAAAAAATTAATTCTGGTTTTAGGACATTTTGGCATATTTGGTCCATCATTTCGCTGCTAAAAGGACTGAACAACTCGAAGATGAAATGAAATACTTTAGGCCTGTGTGGCTGAAAGAGGCTATTATGAATGCCAGCTGTAATACTTAGGCTCAGCTGGACAATAGTTGTGTGAAAAACTGGATATTTTTTGGTTTGCGCAATGGTAATATGTAACTTCGATTGACAGAGCTATCATTGCAAAATTCAAATTTTTCCAAGGTAGTGGGCAGCATTATGCAGGTGAGGTGGACAACTAAGTAATTATTGTGTTGCCGATTATCTCATTATTCTGTGTACCAATCTTATAAAAATCGGTAAAATTTTGTAGAAACTACAGAAAAATAAGAAATGTGGACATTTTTATTGGAACACAGTGTAAATAGGTATGCACATAATACTTGTCTTTGCCCCTCTGGCCAATATTTTGACGATGCACACTTGCATACAAAAAGTTAAGTTTATAATAAGGCAGTTAGAATTTGTATAGCACTGTTACACGTTATTATTAACATCTTGTCACGCTGCAAGCAAAAATTTTCTTAATTTTAACTTTTATGGCATATTATTTTCGGTCCAATGGCAAAATGGTCTGCTTTACTAGAAATTAATTTTTGCAGTTTTAACATATTAGAAAATTTCGTAATGTGTTACAAATTAATATAATGTGTTTATCAGGTTATATATGCAAAGGGTACAGTGCAGAACGTGGTCTGGAGAAAGTCGAATGTAGAGCAGTCGTCGTGGACTCAGGTTCAACTGACATTGCCGGTGGGCGTTAATATGATCCATGTAGACGCTGTTTCTGGCATTGAGCGATGGGCTGTCAGCTACGCGTATATTGCTATTGATGATTTTACAATTGTCAGTGGCAACTGTCCCCAGCCAGGTAGGTCTCTGCAGTTGATACAATGAATACTTTACCACGTGTCATTTGTCACTAATGATATGTTGAATCACAGGTTGTGTGGTAGCCCTAATCTGTTATATATATTATAGAGTTCCGCGGTTGGTGCTCTGCTTCTACAGTGGAAACATAGATAGTACTCGCTCTGGTCCCTGGGTCCTTAGATTCATAAGTTTGTACAATTAAACGTAAATAACTCTTTTATTTTTAGTCCCCGTCCTTTTCAACAGTTTTTCCTGGTTGGCTGGCTTTCCCACTTCCGGTACACAAAACCGGAAGTGGCAAGCCCCTGTCCTCCCGTTTCCGGGGTAACTACTTCCGGTTGGCTACTTCCAGTACTGGGGTAAACCGGAAGTAGCTGACACCCGTCTTTTCGGATTGGGTACGTACTTCCGGTTCCGGCTAGTATAAATACACGTACACCTGTTGTCCGGGGTTCACTTCCTGTTTGGTCTTGGTTGCTGTCAGACGTGTTTTTGTTGCCGCTGTTTCGATTGCTATTTTTTATAGTTTTCAGCAGTTTTGAGAGACAGATTTGACGAGTTGAGGAGAAAAAAGTTGTTCACAAGTGAGGAGAGAACTTGGTTGTAGTTTTTGCTGCCTGTCCGAAACTTTAGGCATACTCTTTCATAGAAATTTCTATCTCAACTTTTTAGCTGTAGGCTGTAACTTCTGTCAGCTTCTGCTTAAGCCTTAGGGCTAGAATCAGCAATAGTTTAAGAGAATTAAGGCTGTCTACAGACTCCGCTAAGTTAGTAAGTGAGAATAGAATAAAAATAAATTAACTTTAGGTTAAATTTTGGCGAGATGATGTGGTCAGACCACCCCTATTACTGTTTGACGGACTGGGTAGGCTTAGCTACAAATTGGGGCAGATATGTAAGTAGTAGCTGTAAAACCACACACACCTGCACACACATAATTTAGGAAAGTTTATATGGCGCGAAAGTGGATCTACCGTCTGTCTAAGTGCTGAGTTGGGGGCTTCCAGGTGTGAGGACCTCGCTTCACGACAGAGCCACCGAGCCAGGTTATTCACTCCGGCGCGGATTTCTCCCGTGCCCGGCGAGATCACCTACAGTGTGCAGTCTGACCAGTCAGCTCCAGCCCCAATCGCCTGTAGGAGCCTCGAGAGCGCCGGAGGCTGATGTGGCCGGCACTAACCAGACTCAACTGGGTCAGAGTTTTCACCCATATAGCCCAATTGGTGACGGCTTGCCTCTCCAGCCATATCCTCCCCCGTCATCTGCGACAGTCTCTGGAAGTAGGCCTACTGGCAGAACCCTAAGCCTGGCCTGTACACGTCAACCGTGCAGCTCAGAGATGGGGCCAGATGTACCTGCCACCACGGGCTGGCAACACACTCCACACACCAGTAGCAACAACCAGCTTCACGGTTCCCACACCGGCCTAACCAGCTCTACGCGGGCTACGCTAGATTCCTACATATACGTATGTACATCAGTAGGCTTACATCAATGCCTGATGGGTGCTGAACAGAGGTGCAACTGCGGGAAACTAAGAGATGTAAGGTTTATTTGTCCCCTCGCATCCCGTTCCCTATCCTCCACATCCCTCCTCCTCTTCCTTTTGCTTTCCATCCCTATCCTTCCCATTCCGTTTGAAGTTGGCCCCTTTAATCCAGCTAGGGGATCGTGGGAGCATAAGCCCCGGCCAAAATGTGTTCTTGTGCTGTTTCCTGTTCAAAATTGCATCTGATGGCAATAATTTTGCTGTTTATTTACGTAACCTCTATAGGCTACACAAAGGGTCAAAAGTGGAGGGGACACTACATGGTATGTCCTCCTCTCCAAAAAGTGGAATTATGTCCCTTCCAACTCTCGCAAGTTGCACCCTGACTCTGAGGCTTATTTCCCAGCTAAAATTTTGTAATAAATTTGACAATTATGTTTTTTCTACAATTGAGAGTGTATTGGCTTCTGCATGTAGGAAGTTAAGAACTGATAGCATGCTTAGCCTCTTTCTGTGTGTATTTCGTGAGCATGTGAATTTGTGATATTGTCTACTGTAGAGTGTACACCTACACAGTTTCGCTGCACCGATGGAACGTGTATACACGGCGACCATGTGTGTGACGGCTTAATCGACTGTCCTGACCAATCCGACGAGTCAGACGACGTGTGTGGTAACAATGCACGATAAACTTTTACTAGCTTAGCATACTTGTGCAGTCGGTTTGGCACATTTCGTTGTACTTTTGGGCTGTAATGGTTACTGATATTTTGCAATCATCGGGGCAAGCACCAGTATCACACAACCTGCAGAAATGTGCACAGTGTTGCTGTCCAGTGTAGTAAGTTTAGCAGGGAAATTTACCACAACATTAGCTTTACCCTTAGAAAGTATTAATGGCTTAATGAATACTGAACTTCATCATCGAGTTGCATTGTATCTTTCTGATTTATATATCTGTTACAAAGGGACATAGAATATTGAACATAGTGTGGAGAAAGGTGAATGTAGCCCAGCCATCCTGGACTTGCAGTAGGTGCAGCTCAGCTGATGTTGCCAGTGGGAGTTAGTATGATCCATATAGACGTTGTCGTTGCCACTGCTCATATCTCTGCTTGCTGCATTGATCTGGTTGTCAGTTAGTGGTTTTGTTGTAGCATGTCGTCCGGGGATGTTCCGTTGTCTGAACGGCAAATGTCTACAGGCACACGTGCGTTGTAATAAGCTGCGCAACTGTCAAGACAACAGCGATGAACTCAACTGCAGTCTGTATACGATTTCTGTTTACTTTCATCGCTGACACTGCAATTTACAGTCACAGTTACTAGACGCTTGTAGTATTTCTGTGTTCGTGTTTTTGTAAAAAAAATGGAAAAGCTTATTAACAGTAGCAGCAGATTCGCCATAAACACATAATTGCAATCATAAGTGAGCCCTTCTATGAGTCACTTGTGTATCAGTGCTACTTGTGTTAACTGTCGAATACAACAGTTTCACTTTACTTGGCACAAATTTGTGTCAGCTGTATGCTACTGGTAATTGTTACTGGCGCCTGCTATGCAATGCCTGCATCGACATATGACGTGTTACAGCTCGACTACTACTACTACTACTACTACTACTACCACCACCACCACTACTACTACTAATTCGTTCGTTCATGATACCGTAGGCCACAGTTTGCAGACAGTGTTGTCAGAAAATGTTACTGTGACAATAAACTCGCTGCAAAGCCATCATTACACAATGTCTGTTATTCACGAACGTCAGTCACTCTGAGCTAGTGTTGAATGTTGTTGCTGTTACGTCAGCTGTCTGTGATGCGGCGACTGAATACAAGTGTGTCAGTGACGGTCGATGTAAACCTATCAGCACGTGGTGTGACGGCACAACTGACTGTGTCGACCAGTCTGATGAAAGCAGCCAATGCCGTCAGTGTCGCTTGCTTATTACTTATCATGATTTCAGTAAGTAAGTAAGTACTTTTATAAAGCCGGCTAACAGGCACTGTAATCTACAGCTGAACAAATGCGTTTTAGTAACTGTTTTCAGTTGTGCAGTTGCAGTGTTGTGTAAACTCAAACAATGAATGAGTTCAATCAAACTCTCAAATCATGCTCACAAACTTAAGTTAAAGCTCAAACTCAAATCAGTGACTTTGCAATGAGTTAAATTAAACTCACCAATATATTGAGTCAACTCATCAACTCGTTTAAAAATGCAAACAATGCCAACTGTTTCTATGTTGGACTTAAATAAAAATAAAATACAATACCAATTGTTTTACAGTTCGAGTCTGCTCTTAAAAATAGCAGTAAAGTGTGCATACTTGGTCTAATTGGCACTAGTATGTGTGTATATGTATGGCTGAGAGAATGTTTGTTGCTATGTAGAATGTTTGCCGGAGCAGTACCGGTGCCGTGACAAACGATGTATCCTTCAACAGCAGTTTTGTGATGGCCGGGTTGACTGTGCCGACAGCTCTGATGAACCTTCCACCTGCTGTACGTATAACACTATACTATAGCTTTTCTATTGTAGTGGACTGGCAGTGTTTGCTGTTCACTGTCTGTGATGCACTGTGCACTGTGACATCTTCTCTTGATCTGTTCTCGCACTGTGCACCATTGTTACCTGTGACGTCGGTGTCCAGCCGACGGCATCTCCGGTCTGCTGTGTCCGGTTGCCTTGTTGTCTTTGAGATGAACACTAGTCTTGGGACACGAACTTCGCGGGCCAAGATGGAACAGTCTGTCAGCTCATCTGCGAACTCACACCCAGTCATTGCTGACATTCGGACAGAGGCTAAAGTGTTATTTGTTTGCATACCATGAACGCATCTGAGGGTTGTTTAAATTTATGCGCTAAACAAATGTTCTCAATATTATTATTATCTGAGGCAGGCACTTTTATTGCTATGTACAGGCTTACCGATTCCCATCTGAACACTGGCTTCGCACTCAAGTTCATTTCTGAACTATATCACTTGCACGACAAAAGCTTCTGAAACCGTTTGATGTGGTGATGGTCAACTATTATTGAAAAACATGACTTTTCAAAGGCGTAGGAGCATTTGTGAAAGTGGGATGGCTTCATTACTTTTCGGATTTGACTTTATTGCTATTGTTACACACATAAGCATAGTGATCTACTTCTACTAGTACTGATGATGATGATGATGAATGAATGAATGACGTGTACAGTGGCGTGTATAATGGCAATTGACAGGTGGTGTGAGTGAGTGGATGTGTGCTAATCGTCGACAATGCATCAACACGACATCTCGCTGTAACTTCGTCGCCGACTGCGCCGACGCCTCCGACGAACTCAACTGCAGTCTGTTATAGTTTCTCGTTATGTAGACATGTAGTACGGTTAATACGGTGCGCCGTCCGTCCGTCCGTTAGATTGCCTCGTTAATTGATCGCCATGAAGTCTGCTGTGCAATGTCCGCAGTTGCTTGTAGGTTTTCTATCTCAATGAATGATAAGTACGGCCATATGTTGCACGTTTTATGTACTGTGCCTACATAGGCCTAGTAATCATATAACAACTTTGACAAGTGATGGCATATAGAGTTTATTTTATATGTACTCTCTATTATGTGGCCTGTGACATGGACGTGGGGCAAGTAGGACAGTAGTTCTACTCGGTGTCTCGTAAAATAGTGACCATGCACAATAAAGGGTCTGCTAATTATGCGACACCGTGTATATACGTGTGGTTAGTTGTATCTGTGAATATATGTCATTGAGTGAAAACAGAACGATTCACTGTTGTTGTGTTTTACTGTGTCAGCGAAATACCGGTGCTCTGATGACTCGCCGTCGCTGCATCCCTCATCTCGTTGTGATGGCTTTGTACAGTGCTCAGACGGCGCCGACGAACACAACTGCTGTGAGTTACCGTTACTTACTTACTTACTTATTTACTTACTTAATTACTTACTGCTCCAGGTCTTTCTTACTGTGTAGTGACAGGGGGCATTGTATACTGGTGATGGTATAGAAGTGAGAGTGTGTTAGAAGGACGAGCTGCTACTTGGGCTAGTAGTACGTTTTAACTGTATTTACTTCACTAGGTGGCGCCATTCTGTAGCTCGCCATAGCTGCCAACCTGCTGATGGACAAATGGACGGATACATCAAATAA
>Ga0126335_1001985_pt1 | contig 11941 bp, 8 predicted proteins | sample OlaspJWI45metaG_FD_108409 | JGI IMG/M metagenome (GOLD analysis project Ga0126335, IMG submission 108409) | Marine gutless worms symbiont microbial communities from Oahu, Hawaii - Olavius sp. 1 OAHU.JWI-45 metaG | ecosystem: Host-associated > Annelida > Digestive system > Unclassified | place...
CTGACTGCTCTAGTGCTGTTACACAACTTGCATTTCAACTAGCGCACGTACAGCTGATACAACGACGAGATGCGCAACCACTGATGTAAACTTGGGAGGGACAACAGGTGAAGTGCAATAGGGATATATCCCCCTCCCCGAAATATCTATTCTGACTAGAACTCGTATACTCTGGTGCATACTATATGTGGCATTTGATTTCGTCAGGGGGGTTTACACAATATCGTACTGCAACACTACTTTTGCTGACAGGGTTGTCTTTTCGTGGAACCCAAAGAGTTGCCCTGGAGGTAAGTTCGAATCACGCAAGCGTGATAAGAGAAACTCAGTGTTGTGTGGCTGTAGTAACTAAACGTAATATAACGGATATGACATCTACCTACGATAATTAAATCGTAATATTATCAATAGGCCGATATTATTGACCTAAATGCTAAACTACAAGCACGAAAAAACGAAACATTGTCATTGTCGACACGATTCATTGAAATCACTTTTGACACGACGCAACTTTGTTCTCAGCGGACTGGACTAGAGTTGTGTGCGTTTTAGCTTGTTTTCTAGCCACGTTGGTCTTCATTAATATCGTTAGTTTGTGCATCGTGCTCAAATGACATTCGGTCGCCGCCGGTTCTCATGCTTGTGTTCCTAATGATGCACCTAATAAGCTTCGCTTTTTGCTTTTCTAAATTTCTGGCTTTTACGTTCTCTTCATTTTCACACAAGAATGTTCTTGTTTTAGTTATGTCAACATTTAAGCGGCATGTTTGTGTTTCCGATATTTTTTAAACACGATGTTTATAAATTTCTTTTCCTTTGTGCTATTTTGCCACAGCTTTTCTTTACAAATGTCTTAGTGCCTTCAATTTTCTTCACCATAAATTTGGCTAACGCGTATATGCTTCTTCGGCCTATTAGCGAACAAACCAGCTTTGGTCGTATCTGGCATCATTTCGCAGATACGGCGTGGCGTAATATTGCCCACGTTTTCGCTATCGACAGCAGTGCTTCTCTTTAACGCACTCGTCGGGGGGGGGGAGCTTGGTGAGCTAAACACTAATCCAAGATAACAGCAGTCATCACGAATATCGTCTCAAATTTCCATTGAAATTGGTTGACTTTTCTGCGAGTTATACGAAATAACAAATGGGTTTTTCTGAGAAAGTTCCGTTAGTCGCCATAGAAAATACAGCATGTAGTATGACCGTGCAACGCTTCTTCGATTGCTCAACAACAGTTATCGCCGCGATGCAGCTGAGTGCGTAACGCGTATCGTGATGGCTAATGTCGAACAGTATTAAATGTGACATTTCTTGCAGATGTTATGTTATGAAATGTTCTTTGCTGTTGTGGTTTCTGGGCACTGCAGATTATCTGTGGACAGCGGCTATTGAAAGGGCTAGAAAACGTGCTCAAGGTTAATGCAAATGCAAGAATGAATGAACTCCATAAACGAAAGATCAATATTACCCACAATTATTGATATATAAAATAATATAATAAATCGCATAATAAAGTACTTCAGTGTGTATATGCGTTTAGGCCTGCGCACGTTCTGTCAACCCAGAGTTTGGGTGAAACCAGTTCAAACCACAGTTGATTAAAAAACTGCCATTTAGCTCCCTAAAACTACGATCGCACATTATTGGTCAAATTTTCGCCGTCGACAGGCGGGTATCCATGTTTGACGCATTTTTTGGGTTGAACCCCCAAACCTACGTCCACGAAATTTGGCGCGGACACTCCCATAATATTAACGTATCATAACAGTAATTATCTCGATGTCTTGAACCGTTTTAGCGAATGGCATGCATCACGAGTGTGACAGACAGACGAATGGACGGAATTGCGATGGCAATAGCGGCGTTTTACGACGCGCGTTAAAAATGATACAGGGTCTATCGTGAATCGCATATTTCAACGCTGTGCGCATTGACATACGTTCTGTCAAACCAAAGTTAGCGTAAAACCACAGTTACCAGTTTTACCACTCTAGGCCAACACGATTAATTACAGATTGACATTTGATTGTATTTCCCGTTTGGAGCTACAGACATTGTTGGAGGCTGATAGAAGCTCCAGTCTATTCTCTGTCTAAAACCGCCACGACACTGCTTTGCCATTGGCCAATCTGTTGCAGCACTACTGATGTATTTATGTAACAAACTGATATAATACGCCGCAAGAATTGAGTATGTGCCTAAGAAATGAGTGAATAACGATTGAAAGTAATTGTTATTTATTTTTGTCGTCTTTTTCGACGAAATTCGCCAATTACAAGCAGGCGACGTAGTTGTACGCGAACTCCATCAGTAACCAGCAACGGCTGTGTATGATGCACTGAGGATGCTACCAGCAAATCATATTGCTACGTGATTGAAGCAGCATTAGCGCAGTAGCAGCTGCTGCAGCCCCCATAGCCCCACTTCATCTTATTCTATCTCTCGATGCGAGAGAAAGTGGATTGCTTTGAGCAGCCATGCGAATAATTTCTAATAACTCTCTCTCCGTGAGTGCGTTATTCTAACGCAGATATAGAGCTGTGCCTGTGTACGGTTGACGTGTTCGCGTTGAACTCACGGAGTCACGGAATGTATACAATGCTGAACTTGGACTATTAAGTAGCGCAGGCCTACATAGGCCGTCTCATGTCGTCTACTCGTTGTAAGCATTGTACTCTGATAATGAGTAATGAGTAATCAGTAGAGGCTTAACTCGACACTTTATAGGTCATTTCGGAGACGATTTGTACAGGTCATATGACCCAACCAGCAACGTCAAAGCACTGAATGAAGCCAGTTGGCCACTGAGATAGGCTTCAATCTCACCAGAACCACTCCACTGTGTTACAATATCGAATGAGCTGTAGGCAGAGCGTAAGGGTCCCAGTGTGACAAAAACCCAATCTGCTGGACCTATAAGCTGCCTAGAACATAACACAACACGATTATTGCACTGAACTATAGTAACTAGAGCAGCTATGTTAATGTTCCCTCTTTTGCTCCGGTCCATCATCAGTAATCAGATGAGGCCACGGAGGTTGAGGGGTGCATTGTACGCTGGTGTGAAGTAAATACTAGAATTGCGATTTGCGAATTGCGATTTGCAGCATTTCGTTGCTCTTAACCGAACTATCGTGTTTTGTCGTTAATAACTTCAAGTGAACCGGTTTAAAATTTAATTACTGCATTATTCAAACATGCCACAAAAACTACAATGCACTGCACATTGTGTTCGGGCCGTACAAAACTGTGTGTAAGCCTACATAACTTTCCCGTTCTTTTGTTACTTATGTTCGGCGTTAAAATGGAAAACAGACATGTAATTGATTTAGACATGAATAACTATTTTAACGATGTTTGAGACGACGTGTCTCCTACATCGTAGGCTATCTACAGTGAACCAATGGCGCTCGGTGATAGACTATTTATAAATTCGAATCAAGCTATGCAGTAGCAGTTTTGCGTTCTAGATGCGTACGAGGAACATTTCTACGACTCCTCTGAGGCTGACTGGCCCCGGCAATACGTAATGGTAATTTCGCATGTGTTGTCGGAACACAAAAACGCAAGTTAGAATGTATGAGTTTTAGATTGCTGCGGATGTTCGTGACGTGCCACGGTAAGCGTGTCGTCAGCAGTAATCTGATGCGGCTGATCTGGTTCGTGCTTGAAATCCGGTCTTGCGACTACGCAAATGCAAATGCTATTTACAGATCTTGAATTAATTCTTCACTGCCCATCAACAGAACGATTTTATATCGGTGAATAACAGATACATGCGTTTCGATACACTTAACGCGGACGTTGAAATCAGATAGCAGACAGCACGAAAAAACTCCATGAACAGAAAAAATAACGGGAAAAACTCTAGGTAAAGAGAGTACATGTAGAGAATAGTGCATGACGACAGTGATCGACTGTACATACTGCAGTGCAACGTGTTTGCAGCTCAAAATCCCAAATCTCACCTGACAGAGAAACTGAAACGTGCCTAAAATATTCGTGTAAATCGATTTGAACAGATCATTTTGTATTTTTTTCAGTTTTGAGTCGCTTAGAAGCAGGGGCGTAGCGAGAAATTCTTTGCTTGGGAGCATAAAATATTGTCGATTATAACAAAACATGAGAACGTTGTCAGACGTCTAGTGGAGTCACAGTTGTGTTATTAGGCCGCATCGAATACAAAACGTGCATAATGCGGCCTATTGCAACCGATGGTCCCGTAGCGGGATGTGTCAGCCAGTTTGTCTCTCTGACTCTTATGCGGTTGCGCTGTTCAAAAACGGATGAACGGATCGACGTCTTGTTTGGGATGGAGACTGTTGAGGATTCAAGGCAAGTTGTGTTAGATGGGGGTTCCGGACTTCCTACGTCGAGGGGGTCGGCCGATGGGGCCATTTGTAAAAAGTAAGCTATACAAATAGGAATTTTTTGACTTATTCGCCAGATGCCGCCACTGGATTCGACGCGGCCTCCGTCAAATTGTTTTGGTTACTTGTTGTAGTATTGACTCTTTAAGCTATCATTATCAACAGCAGACCGGTATCTGTATGCACTAACAGGCACATAAGATAACGTGAATAAAACTGGAATTGCAAAAATGTTAAATGCTGCACCAGTGCGCTTCTACTTTCGTCCGCGAAATAGACTAGCCTTTAAAAACACCTATTAATACCCAGGACCTTCCTTTACCTCTCAGAAATAATTGTTTTAATCCAACACCCAGTTACTGTTCACTTATTGTTATTCCTATTGGACGCCAAGTTTACATCTTATATTACACATCTATGTGGTCAGTAACAGTCGAAACTCTAGAATTTGGTTATATATTACATTTATTTTAACTCTATGGCAAAGTTGCGTTTTGTCAACTGTTGCACTAATAAACGAATATGATGATGATGATATGATGATGCGTTATTTTAGGCCTATTTCGGCCTTTTCTCCTTTGGATTGGGTTCCCCTATAGCCACGCCTAAGCAGGAAGGCAATCTTTTAGGCGAAGCAAATGATATGATGGCGTATAGTGTATGCGAGCAGGCGGGCGGGCGATGAGTTGATCTGTATGCCGAACGGTTCCCAATAATAACGCCACTGATAGCGCTACGCAGGTCGCAGGGCGCGTATTGATTTGCAGCAGAGCGGGCCGGGCCAGGCCGGGCACGACCCCCCACGTCGACGGGTAAATGTAATGACAATGTCGGACGACGACGCCGACAAAACCTTAATCATCGCTATGCAGCACTCGCGGCGACCACCACCGGCGTCGTGCAGCATGTGCGCGTGTTTGCATTCGGCCAAGCTTTCTACGTGCATGACCGCTATTGCACGGACGGACAGACGGGACGGGTCGATGATTGAGTGACAGACGGTATGTTATGAGTTATGACGCCGATGATCGATTCAGCCCGCGCAGTAGTACATGATATATACCGTATACGCTCTTGATGCGCTTCTGATGTTGTCATCCATGACTGTCGTTTCCCTTGACGTCGATATATGCCGCAAGACTTGTCCCGTTACCATAGAGTCTAACAGAGATCTTTCTCTTTGCTGCATACTCAAGTATAGCAGCGTTTTTTTACCACTCAACGTTAAAACACAAATTTACAGCCTCCAAAACGAAGTTCGGCTCATCTTCTGTCCTCACGGTCATCATGCTTTCCATGCTTGAATTGGTCTCATCTTGGTGTCAGTCAAGTCGTCCCCAATTCAACCTATTAGGAATCGTTAGGGTTAAGGTTAGGGCTTAGGGTTACGGCCAGGGTTAGCCTTGGGGCCATGTTGACTATACTATAAACCTTTTCAGCATAAATGAGCTCTATTGAACAACTTTTATTCACAGTTTACAGTAAACTGCCATAAATATGGTGAATAAAAGTTTACATATGAACAGTATAGTTGAAAAAACAATATATAACATAAATAAAGGATAAGCGAGCTAATTGGATGATAACAAAAGTGGTCTTCTTCGCACTCAATTGCACGAACGAAAGTTAAAAAAGTGTATGGAAGAATGATAGCAATGAATACCTTTAGCAACTCCCATCTGAATCAGTCAGTCGGCGAATACAAAAGTGCTCAATTATAGCTGTGTACGATCGCAATGACTGGTTTCAGTTAAAGCCTTTAGCTTCCAAAGTTCTAGCAGTGATTTAGTACAGCAATAACACCTAAAGCGCTGAAGGCTAAAAAGGAAGGATAAAAAGACTAAGACAAAAAGCCGACGAGCAGAAAAAAACGAAACATTTTACTTCCGAGTCCGAGAAATCTCGGGTGCATGTCATATTTCACAGTTGAGTTGTTGTAATACGACCAATCGCCACATATTTCGCTGCACAGTTTTCGGCGAGAACTGACAGATGTGTTCAGAGACTGTGTACGAGTAGTAACGATGACGTTGGACCTGCAGCTGCAGCAATATTATTGACCATATATATCGCATTATAGAGAGCCTGGAATAGTAAAAGAACGTTACAAAATACCACAAATGTTTTAATTAAATACATGGACAAATGTAATATTTTGCAAGTCGAGTAAATCTGAAAACGCAATAACGCAGCGTGCGCCAATCATATCGTGGTACTTTCTGCACGCAGTATATGACATCAGCAACCCGCGGCAATAACACAGTAGCGCCAGTGCGCCGACAGTCGACTGTGAATGAATGGACGCTAATAAATATTAATATAATATTGTCTGTCGGACCCACCGCTGGACTCGGCACCGTGCTCGGTTTTTCTGTTCATCAAGTTGCCAACGTGAAGCGACGCTCACTTTGCCGTGTTGAAGTGACGTCGACACACTTTTAACTCAGCTCGCTGCAGCTCTCTCTGCAGCGTGTGTGTGTGTGTCTGTTAACCATGATCGTCGGAAATCGGAATCGTACGACCAACTTTGATCACAAACTAAAAACTAGGTACCCACACTTAGTTAAACCAGCTGAGCATCATTGTCCATTGCAATATCTATGGCGGTAGAAAACCCAACCTGGTGGACCTGTAAGCTGTCAAGAAAATTGTGCAGCCAATAATGCGGAACAACACTAGGCCGTATAGCCTAACAAGAGCAGCTCTATCAATATTCCCTTTAACTACACACCAACATCACTAATCATACGAGGTCGCAGAGGTTGAGGGGGAGTTCCGTGATTATGTGCGTTTAATATATTGTACTAATAACGGCGTCGTTAGTGTTCGACGTTGATAAAGGGATGCGGTAGTCCTAGAGTAAGCAGCAACAGCAGCAGCAGTGCCAGCGTACAGCAAGCAATGACTTCGGCCGGCACACAGTATACCGTGCAGACGACGACGACAAAGCTACGGTTATCGCATCGTTTTTGATGTATGTGCGATACGTATCGAAGACGCGGATCACGTGAGCGGAAATCACGTGATGCGACTGCAAAACGTCGCCCATACCGCAGCTGCTGACGGCCAAGAATGGTCGCTTATTTAGCCGCGTGTTTGAATGCAAATAAGCGACGACTATCGACGTTGACAACTGAACTGGCACTGGTGTTTTGTGGCGGGTTGGGTCGGACTAAGAGGGAGATGGATCGGTCAGGAGGATGTCGGAAAGAGATTCGTATTAGTCAACGAATGATCCGTTTGATTAGCTTCCGGGATGAAACGAGAGGGACGGGATTAAGCGTAGCGCGATCTGATAATTCACTCGCGTGATGACCATTACTCAACTCCGTTCAATTATACTTTGATAGTAGTCAGCTTTTGTGTTTTTCTGTTGTTATCTCTATGTAGAGAACTACAGGCCCGCTCTAAGCATAGAAGCCTCATGTCACAATATTCGGAACTTACACACAATACACGCTATTATACGCCGAAGCAGCACCAAAAACAAGCAGGCTACAACTACGCAAGGAAATATAATGAAAATTTGAAGAAATGTAATGTTATATTGACTTTGATATACAAGTAGGTTGGATTTAATATTGTAACAAGTGACCAAAGTCATTTGGCAAAGACTGCACCGAATGAGCCCGCCGCGTGACGGACAGACAGACACCGCGCACATCGAAAGCAGTAGTCTGCATTTCTTGCTTTCGATTCCGCCAAATAATTGTCTAAGTAGGTGTTTATTGTTTTAGTATTAAGAAACATATTTTCTTGATGTTGGTTTTGATTGTCTTTCGCATGGTAGTCGTGGGTACTAAATAGTTATTTTTCGAATTGTCGGTATCTCGAAACGACACGTTCAAAACTGTCTGAGCATGTATGCTTAATTGTTGTATGTATTTTAGCTGATAAGCTTTGAGTTACTTCGCGATTTCTGCAGTGTGTGTGTGTCTGTTAACCACGATCGTCGGAACTGGTTGTCAAAACACTGTTGCCGTCACTGCTGTCTGAGTAGCATCACTGAGCTGTGTTTGTCAATAAGGTAAATGCGGTTTAGGAAACGAAACGAGCAAGTAAGTACTGTTTAACGTCCCACTCGACTCATATAAGAAGTCATTTCAGAGACGAGTCTTTCGAGGCATTCAGTTGCACAACTGACTCGTGACAGCCAAGAGAAGATGTTCGACGAAAACCAACCCGATTACAAACTGACTCTGGTAAAGTGCAAAGTGCACAAATGCAGAGAAAACCAACTGGCGCTAGCTTTGCTTGTCACAGTTTAGACAACTCAGAGCTGCAACGTAGTTAGGTGCGGCACCGCGGCATTTGCTACGAGACTGTATGTCCGCCTGTCTGTCACACCGTCAGTCGTACTGAAGCGGTTCGAGATATCAAAATGTTTTGCACCGTACGATAGACCGACGTCTCTAGCTTCTTGGCGCCAAATTTCACAGTCCTGAAGTTAAGGATTCACCCCGAACGAGTTAAAGAGAGATACTCCTCTGTCGACATCGAAACTTTGACCAATAATCTGCAATATATTACAATCGGTGCGGTCGAAACAAGATCATTTTCAATTGGTACCCCAAAGGGTGACCTTGAATGACCTTGAACCGCGTAATGGCCATTATTTCGCGCCATTTCACCAACAGTGCTGGCTTTCTGAGCCAACTAGCCTACGCTAAACTAACCGAAAGCTAGACCCAAACTGTTTGCGACAAAAAATGTAGCCGAAAGATGGCATAAAGCCTATGTGATTCGTGACAGTGGACGCGCGTTTTTTTCCTAATTTCCCTTAAAACTGACGCACCGCATCTTTTCAATATTCGAGATGTACAACGTTGCCCATGCTGAGCTGTTTTTTGACAATAAAACTTGCATTTCATGGCGGAATCGAGCAATACAGCAAATCCAAACACAGTTACTGATGTATGGAGTGCAAGTGACAGCCAACTATGGTTTTAGCCGCTCCGTGTTTATATCCGAGTACGCACTCCGCATCAAGTGGTCATTAACTGTGCGAATGCGTCATAAATTTCCGGTTTATGGCAACATGAAAGCCAGATGAACAAACAGGAAGCCTACAGAATGGTTGGGACATAGTGGTACTTTGGCTTTCGAAACGCGACCAACTGTAAGTAAATAAAAAGGTAAACTTTATTGAAGTGAGACTGGCGCACGTAGCTTACGTGATAGCTTGCGCTGTTTCCAATAGATCGCAGATTGGTTATATTTTCGCCATCAGCATGCTGGGTACCCATGCTAGAACGTATTTGTTAGGCGTGAACCCCCAAATGTACGACCACCGAATTTGGCATGAAGAATGCTCAAACATCGGCGTATCGTTTGATACAACCGAATTTCAATATATTGAACCGTTTAGGCGAGATCCAACAGTGTGAAAAACAGAAAAACGGGCGGGCGGAAGTGCGATGGCAATAGCGGCATCTGTCGACGCGCGCTAAAAGGAATATGTAAAAGATAAGTGAGGCCATTCAGTGTCGCCTTTTCACAGCTGTGCAACGTGTGGACTTCATCACCGTTTCACGTTTACGTGTTATAAACAATTAACTACAGTTCTTCTATAACTGGCCTTTAAACCACGCCCACTACAATCAGTGAACCGCGGAGATAGTTTTTGCGGTACGAAAAAAAGTACGCTACCTGATTAATTGGCTGCCAGAATGATTGACGACGCATGAATATTTATGCGGTTACCTGTATATCCGGATACGTGTAAACACTGCATTACAGTAATCAAGAAATTAAAACGATTTTGCTTTTTTCGTGTCACGTAAGTTTCTCGTCTAATATGCTAGCAGTTACCAAACTGTCCCACTGTAGGCATCTCCCGGGATCCATTCCGTTTTACAGCAGCTGAAGCAGTGCATCTACCCGGAGTATATAGGACGTCTAGACAGCATTACGATGACGTATATGTGGCTCGTTCTTGCTGGCGTTCATATTATATCTACCAAATGAACGAAAGCTTATATATGTATGCATACATCGTGCTGTGCAGGCCGGATAACAGCAATCTCTATTCAATCGTACAACATATAAATACTGGGCTTACAATACTGTATTGAATCTTTACAGCCACAGAGTAGCTCTTACTTTACAGAGTTCTGCCTCATCAGTCGTAGCTAATGATGAAATAACCTAGACTAGTTTTTAGACTGCATCGAATGAATGAGATGCAGACTATTGTTACCGATGTGCGCGGTGTGTCAGCATGTCTGTCACGCGGCTCAACTCGGCTTCAGTCTGCGGGAGTCATTCGGTGCAGCCTCTGCCAAATCACTTTGGCCTCTTGTTATGTCTGCCACACGACACAAAGGAAGATCTCCAAGGTCTATTACAAAAAAACAGCACCATAATCATCATGACGTTGATCATTACTTTTGGGGGTAATTAAATGAACGGATTGGATCATATTTAGCTTAACGTCGATGATTCTCTACAGTACGGTCTACTTGAACTTCCAAAATTAAAATAAAAATAACTAACTTTGGCGCTGGTGGGTGGTGGGGAGAGGTTGTAATAGGATAGACATGTGACACCCGTCTATGGCGCCAGTCAATAAGTGACAAGCCAATAAGTGACATCGTGCCATGCCGTGCAGCGACAGAAATTTGCCGCTGCAAAACTGCTAACAAATATACATACCTACATCTACATAGAGCACGACAGAAAGACTGAAAATAAGGGCTGCTTTACAGAGTGTCAGCCAATATCTGGCTTAGCGTCGCGCGGCCCCCGGCCCGAAAGGTCGTTAGTTCGACGCTCATAGCCGGCTGCGTTCCCACTTGCCCTGTGATGCGTGACGGTCTGAGCAGCTAACAACTGTGATTGCCGTCACGTATAGCGGGCCTGGGCAGACTGTTTACTCAGTACTCACTATGGTGGTGCCTTGCCCAACGCAGCCTTTCATCTCTCCGGGGTTGGTAAGTGAGGACCAGATTCGACTGGGAAGGCAAAGGCAGGTATTATTTATTCCATTCGTGGATAAACGCGTGGGTGGCAGGTAAAACTGTGTGATCCCGTGACAACGCGTGCCGTACGAAGTGGCGCTATATCATGTGCACTTTACGTTTACCTTTATTGCAGGCAGTGCATGCGGTTTATATAAAAGACAAAGGAACAGAGATAAACAGACCAGAACTAACAGCAGCAGTTCGCACTATCATAGCGCGGCGCATTATCAAAGTTGCCAGAGGCTATATGTCTTGCCCGTGAATCTTTTTTTAGTCACCCGTACATAAATGTGACCAAACCGACGATCGCTGCCAGGTAAAAAGTATGCCGCTTCTTAGAACCGAGGTGTGGCACGAATAATTCGTATAGACATCTCCACCAGCCCTCCCCTATTTTTCACAGGGGGTCAAAAGTGCGAAATTTTGCCCCGTTTTTCGACCCCACTCACATCCCAAGCGCTCTGATTAAAAAATGGGCAAAAAATGTCTAAACTCCCATCTGCCGCAGACCCCGTGCCCCCGTGCAGCTAGGGCCCCAAACTCTGAGATCCTTTTGCCCAATTGGGGCCCCTAAAGTGCGACAGTTGGAAAAACGGTTACATCGCTC
>Ga0126335_1001986_pt1 | contig 11939 bp, 12 predicted proteins | sample OlaspJWI45metaG_FD_108409 | JGI IMG/M metagenome (GOLD analysis project Ga0126335, IMG submission 108409) | Marine gutless worms symbiont microbial communities from Oahu, Hawaii - Olavius sp. 1 OAHU.JWI-45 metaG | ecosystem: Host-associated > Annelida > Digestive system > Unclassified | place...
AACATCGTGCAACAAGAGTATTGCACTGTGCTATAGTAACTAGAGCAGCTGTGTTAATGTTCCCTCTTTTACTCCAGTCCACCATCAGTAATCAGATGAGGTTGAGGGGTGCCTGGTTTAGTTGCATTTTATGACATCCGGCCAGGAGATGGAGTGGGTCTATTCTAACCCCTGGAATCCACACACGGGGAGCTGTCCTAGGTCTACGAGGCCGGATAAAGATGTGAATAAACGTATAGAAAACATAAGACCAACGAAGACTTGGCAAGAAGATAAAGAAGTTTTAAAACGTCCCAAGACAGCAATGGGTGCCGATAACTTATAAGCAAATGTAGAATTAAAGTCAAAAGGACAAACCATTTAGGTACAAAATGGCTGTTACAACAGCTGTTATTGCTATAGAGCGGTCTTATATGGGCTGCATGCTCCTCCTGTGCCCAACCAACAGAGAAAAAGCACTGAAGTCACTCAACGGTATAATGCTTCTAACTGAAGACTTTTACATTAGCTTGCATAGTTTATTCACTACACACTGTACATAGTCTGCATAGGTTAGTAAAACCAACAATGATATAAAAACAAGAAAACATATCGAAGCAACAATTTGTATTCATTCTGTATAACATAACAGTAATCACAAACGAAACAATTCTCAATCATTGACAGACAATGAGTTAACATGGTATTCTGAAAACATAACAAATTTAATATGCATTTTCTTACATATGGCTGTATGGTATCTCTAATACAGACTCGGTCAAGGTCGTAAACTGTTTGGCTGAAGTACCTGGCTGGAATGATGTCTTCCGTTGCCGTTGCCAACTTGCTGACGGTAGTTGATCGCCAGGCCAACTGGAGGTTGTCGTGGGTAGCGAAACTGCTGTTCGCGGGCGGTGTACGGCGCCTGCTGCTGATACTTCCTGTCATGCTCACTCTGTTGTAGCTGCCTCATCTTATGGTCAAGGACACGATTGCTCGAATGCAGGAACTCATTGGCATTCGCAATGCAGCGTTTGTTGTCGAAGTGCTGCAGCAGTTTCTTCCACATGTCGTCACAGCGCAGCAGGTGCTTGTTGCCTACAGCACACACGATATATCGGTATACATTGCATGTGTTGTAGCTGTACATACAACCGCATTGTAATTTGGGAAATATTGTCTCTGTTGCAATATTGCAGTAGCCTACGTCAAACACAAGGTATCATCGGTTATGGGATGTGACGACAGCTGGCCCGCCACGGTGCCCAGTGTGGTGCCAACTGGTGACTGTTCCCAATGATCCACTCACTACATTCACTAGTCCAACCGGCCCATTTCTGTCTGAATGCACGAAGTGCCAACCTGGCAACACCCAAAATGGCGGAACCATACTTCCGATCGCGAATCTGATGGCAGATTCTGTTGCTAATTATTGAACGTAGGCCTACTCACCAATGACGATGAGTCCAAGCCGCGCACGTGTCAGCGCAACATTCATTTGATGTTTGTCAATGATGAAGCCCATGTTCCGCTTGCACCAACCGATTGATGGCGCTCTCTCAATCTCATATTCTGGCTTCGACCGAACCAGACTCAATATCACATAATCCCACTCGTCACCTGAAAAAGCAACGGCTACAGGTACCGCTAAATGTAACTTGATACCAAGCTTTGCGTTATCAAATCACATCAGTATAATAATGGGCAATTTCACTTTTTGCTTTAGTTATTTGCTCAGTCATTTGCTTAATCCAAATGTCGGCTGCCTGGACTCTATCCACAACGATAAAAGAAATGGAAAATGGAGATATAGTCAGTGAAGCAAACAAAGAAACCAAACTAACTGATATAGGTTTTGCATACACGGACAGTATGCGAGCAGTATATCTGTGAGACGATAAACTAAAGCACTGTCACAATTACTGATCCACTGAGTAACTTTATAGCCTATGTAAGTGTCGAGCATACAAGTTAACAGACTGCACCACTGTAACACTTAAAACAACGTTACAAATTACAATGCATAACTGCTATCATCTTAGCTGAAATACAGAAAAAACATATATGACGTCATACCTTGGCTTGCAATAACTGTCCCAACATTTGGGTGTTCATATCCAAAATCCTTTAGCAGTTTCTCAATGGCAAAGCACTGTGCACGGTACTGTGACAGAATTGTAATTTCGTTTGGCTGAACATGCCGGTTGACCAGTTCTAGAAATATACGCACCTGAACACAGTGATTACATCACTGAATGCAGCCGCTAAACTCCTCAAGTTAACACTTATATATAACAAATTATGCAAATTACACTAACAGTCATGATGCAGATGTGGCAGACTCTCTCTGAGTGACCCCGGTTTGGTTAAATTTACAACTATTGTTATTGGTATCAACAAGAATTAAGGCCGTCAGTCTGCCTTAAGCTGCTTTCATCTACACCCATTATTACAGCAGTTCTTAACCTTTTTTGTTCCACGATTTTTCCCTTCTCCATATTTCCGGCAGCCCATTCCCCCCCCCTTCCAAAAATTAAACAAAATACCATTTTAGTTTTGTGTCGAAAACAGTTTTCTTGCAGAATCTCACAGTCCATACATTACATGTGAGTTAAATTATAGTGGCAAAAGCGTAAAAGCTGATATTAATTTACAGTCCAACAGAGATCAGAAGGTGAAACTGATCGAAGCATTGCAGTAAGGTGGGATTCGATCCAGGGATCTTATGCAGTTTACTACTAGAAATCACTGCAAACAATACTCAACAAATTTTCTCTTTAAAATTAGTATGGCCAAGCATAATATACTTTGTTGACCACTGACAACAGACCGCTGACAACAGACTCAGCAAGGCTCTGATGCACGCACTGATTGCCAGTCGTCTAGATTACTGCAATAATGTGTTGTATCAGATACACACCATCGCCACAAAGACACTGCAGTCAGTTTGCACTTTGCTGCACAACTTATAATGAGAAAGTGGAAGTTTGAGCGCATAACAGTGACATTTTGAGATGACCTTCACTGGTTGCCAGTTCCTGAGAGAACAGTTTTCAAGCTCTGCATGATCATCTTCAAGTGTCTCCATCAAATCGCAAGGCAGTACCTTCAGGAGCTGTGCGTTCCTGTCACAGCGAGTACCAGTCACCGTACCTGCACTCCGTTGCTCATACAAGTGCTTGTCTGTCGTATGTCCAACTTTTGACCAAGCAGCTTTGCTGCCTGTGTTCCAAAACTGTGGAACAACCTACCACCATCACTTTGTGATGCAACATTGACACTTACACCAGTCTGTAGCAGGCTAAAGACACATCTCTTCGGTTTGGCCTATGGGCATGCACTCGTGACTGCTTAGGCTGTAAGAGTGGGGCATTATAAATTTTTTTCATACATACATATATACGTTTGTGTACAAACTACAACATTTCAATGTCATAAATTTCAAATTTATTTGTATGCTTACAGCTTCGTCTCTTTCAGCATCATTACTTTGTGAATGTTCGTTGCCTTCAGCAGTCGACACAGTCAGTGCCTTCTCGGCTCCTTCTACGTGACAAAACATCAGTGGAACCTGTCTTCGCCAAATGCTCAGCAGCCGGATGCCTCGACATTCATGATTAGGAGCAGTCATCAGTTTCCCATCGTAAAAATTCTTGGATGGAAATTCGGCAATGAGCGGATGCTGTATATGCAGACAAAATAAAGCAAGTTTCCACCAAATTATGCTATCAACACACAAGTTAACAGTGCTCATCAATTTATAGTGGGGTTACTAATAGCAGCATACCAACCACGTATATGATACAGAAGCACTTTGCAAACACAAACACAAATAAGTTGCAGAAATGAACAAGCTAAACAATAACTAGAGTTTTTAAACGTCACCCGTATAGATGAAGTGAGTGCATTTGTTACATAATCCGATGTTAGAGCTTTAGGTTGCATCCAATACATGAGATGCAGACTACTGTTATCGATGATTGTGGCGTCTGTCAGTCAGTCAGTTTATCACGCAAAAATGGCTGAACGGATCGACGTCCTGTTTGGGGTGGAGACTCCTGAGGACTCAAGAAACATTGCATTAAATGGAAGTTCCCACCACCCACGGCGAGGGGAGGGGTTCAATGTGGCTTTTGTCAAATTACATGTACTTTGACCACCTGTTAGCCTAAGTGTGACAACTTTTAAACACCGATATTGGCATTACATGTATACTGCCATTATTTTCAAAGAATTTCAAATTACAAAGAATGTTAATGATGATGATAGTAGAACTGTTATACCATGCGGTACTGCTCTGTCAGCATCAAGGCACGATTCTTGTATCTCTCAAAGAGCGACTTCGCAAGCCCCAAATTCTTTGCAATGTCATTGAAGACAATCGGCTGCAGCTGTTTGTGATCGCCAATCAGCACCACTTGATTAGCATTCTTGAATGACACCAGTGGAACAAAACATTCTGGCTCCATGCACATGCCACACTCGTCAATGATAATCTGATTGACGTTAGCTCCGACGGTCAGTCGTGGACTGGCACTGGCTGAGCAAGTGCATAGGATCACGTCATAATTCTGTAGTTCGTGCACGCTGGCATCTTTTATCATTTTCTTATATTTGTCAATCTACATATGCAAGCAATACTCAAATTTAATACCGATACAGCTGCAACAATAAATACGAAAATACAACCAATGAGATTAGGATAACAAAGACCCAGCGAATGTGAATGCAAAATTGCTCTTTTGCCTTCATAAATTTTCTAGAAAGTCTTTTGATCAAATCTCAAGTTTGCTTGAATAAGTTCAAAAAATATGAAAAAATCTCATGACTCACATCCAAGTCTTTAACTCAAATCTTTGAGTGGTTGTAAGTATCTATTTTTTCTAATTCGCAATAAAATTTTTGTATAGAGCTTAAGCATCAAGATACATATCAACAAAAAACAGTAGACAGACAAAAACAAACCTGTTCATCGGTGACGTTTTCCGGTGTACCTTTATTTTTTGCAAACAGTTCGTCAAATTCACGAATTTTCTTGGCAAACTTTTTCGAGGGTTGGCGAATGAGATGGTGCAGACATATGTCATACTGGTCGTCCTTGTCAATCAGTTTATATCGCCGACCTCTGCCACTTGCCTGCAGTGAGTCACGAGGAATAGGAAACACCTGCTTTTCCAGCATTTCACTGTACACTCGGATGATTCGTGGACATTTGCTGCCCAGCTTCGTCTTTAGCAACTCTACAGCACAACGTGACGTAGAATAGGGTTTGATAGATGTCTTTTCTTTGCAAAGTTTTCTGGTGCTTTTAATTGAGTATGCACAGCCAAACTGTGATATTAAAATTATAATGCACAGTGATTTGTTTTAAGTATACAAAGTAACTTTAAAATGTTAGTTTTTGTATTTTTCTTTGTCTTTCTTGTTTCGGCACTGTTTGTTCTGTCATATATCTTGTGTATCTCTGCCTCTGATTTAATAAATTGTTCATAAATGTACAAAAACTCTGCCAAGCATAAATAAATATAACATAAATAAAATAACTACACACTGAAACAGCATAACAGTATTTAACTATCAGTATTTGACAGTATTCTTTTGGCGCAGTAACAAACATTCAGAATACTATTTTTTGATACTGCACTACTGTTTACAAAATTAAAAACAGAAAAAATTCATGTACACAGTAACAATAATTTGACTCACTAGCGACGACATCGACTGAACTGTTGGATGGACCACAGTAAAGAACATGTCTGTGACTGCCTCCATCTTGAGCATTCTGCTTGTTCATATGAACACACCAGTACACCAACTTCACGCCCGTGAGTGTCTTGCCTGTGCCTAGAAGTGCAGTGTTAAAGTAAATAACATGTATTGTACATAGAACCTTATCATTCTAGTTTCATAATGATGCCATGTAGGCCTAATACTACCAAACAGTTGTGTTAGTGTGCAATGATAATCTTAAACCAATTTTAGGTTCTGTATACTTGAACGCATTCAACATCATCATCAGATTTAACCTGGACACAACGATCAATATCGACAAAAATATAGACAGAAAAATAGAAATAAAAACATAAATACCGTGACAATAAAACACACCCACACAGATACACTAGGAGTATCTTGTTTCTCTCTTAAGATGACAATTCAAATGCTCAAGTCAAGTCACAGAATTCTCAGGAAAGAAGCTTCGATGTTGCTTAGCAAGCAAACAATATGTAGTACTTACGAACTAATCACAAATACGATTGAATCCACAGAATCTAGATACAATGTGTGTTATTTAAAGGTTTAAATTTTACATTTTTGCATACATGACTGCAAATAAGTGGAAGTCTAATTACTGACCTGGTGGTCCTTGTATGAGTGTGAAACGTTCCTGAAGTGCAGTTCTGATAGCCTTAGTCTGGCTTTTGTTGTTGCGGTTCAACTCTTTGCCTCTATCGACATCAATGTCGTAAGTGTCAGACATGGGACACTTTATTTCTCCTAAAAACGTTTCGCATCCGTTCACAAATTTCAATTAAACATGTATAACCAACGTAATAGTGAGCAGCAGCATGACAAAAATTCAACCATCATAAATGTTTTCAAAAGAACAAGTACAACGACGATTCTGTGCAGATAAAAGCATAAATTAATGTAACAGTTTACCAATGATGCCAAGTCTAAGATGTATATACTTTCTTTGGCTGAAATATAAAACATATCATATTACTTTTACAACTACTACCTATTAATAAGATTCTTGTTTAGGAAACCTACTTTACTGAGGTTATTCCACATTATAAACTCCACCAGTAGGTCCCCACTCCCCAGAAAGAACTTCTGGTGAAAGGTAAAAACAAAGATTTTATAGAGCCAAATGGCTTTTTGCTGGCAGATAGCAGCTTAAAAATCACATGCATACAATATCAAAATTCTTATTTAAACCGAAACACAAGTTATTAATTTTTAATCAGTTTTTATTCACAAGTATTCATTCAGGTTTAATAGTTTTCTACGTTACTCATAATCATATGTGTTTATATATTTTATTTCGTGTATTTTATACTGCGATGTAAGTGGCCGTTTGGTCCTTTCGCTTTTAATAAATAAAATTTTAAAAAATTATTTAAAACTCTATACCACTTGGCTGCTGTGCTCAAGATTGTTGTTTTTAAAAATTAAAAACAATAAGAATAACATTATAGAGTCACAAACAAAAATAAAACAATATTATACTTATCTTGCAATCACATCATAGCACACAAAACATTTACCTGATATATCATTAACATCGTGTCCGAGAACAATTTTCTTACACAAATCTGAAGACTCTGGAATAGCTTTCACTGCATTCTCCATACGCCTACAACCACACTAATTTTATGTTATCACTTTGCGCAATCCTCAGCTATACAATCAAGTACGTCAGATGTCTGAGCAAACAGTCAGTTTCATATTCATTCTTACATAAAATTTCAACATAAAGTGTCGGTTTTAGCATCAGAACTTAAAGATCTGGGAAATATGTGTCTTTTATAAGTGCTAATTGTGCTATATTCTATTAAGTAATGCTCGCAAAACAAGTAAACATGCACAGAAAACTAGTTGCTGCAAGGTGCTTTACAAACTCTTATTGGGTCTTTAACTCCACAAAATTGCAGATATATATACATCAACATGTTTTATCATCTTCTATGTACTGTTTTCATTGTGTTAAATCAGTCAGTAAATCGATAGATCAGAAGTATTACATGCAGAGCAGTTATTTTGTAAACTTCTATAGTGCTGTCCCACATACCTGTCAGGTAAGAGTTTGGTGAGAAACTCCACGGTGCAAAGTTTGCCGGACTTTCCAGCCTTCAGTAGGTCCGAAGGTGGATCGGAGTTGGTGTGCTTGATGAGAAAGTCCAATTGGACTTGCTTAGATTTAGTGACATGGACATAATCCGCTATGGCGTGGCCAACCCAAACATTACGCACCATGCTAGTGCACTTGACGTCCTTTGACTCATACACTGTGTTCTAAACACAACAAACATGTGACATAGATAACATTGTTAATTAATGAATTATATTTAATTAATTTTATTTTCTACTAATCACAAACAGCTTAAAACCGAAATGGCACAACAGTACTGTAGTTTCATTTTTGATGTCAGCGTTTTTATTCAATTAACCAACTTCATGAAAACGCCTTGTTGTTTATAACACCTACTGACCAATAACAGTGCACATAATTGTAAATAACAGTCATTAAAGTCATTACTTTAATACTCAGGACGATGTTCACAGTGCTGACGGTTTGACAGTGACAGTGTTATTAAGATACTTCATCTGTTTCACCTAATAAATGTAGAACAAGGCGAAATGACTTCCGAGTTCTGACCCTCCGACGAAGCCGAACGATTCTGATATGGAGTCCACCTGTAGGCTGCTATCATATACAACTAATATCACTATAAAACAACAAACTGTTGCATAACAGTACTGTCCTAGTGTGACTGAACTCTTCTGATGTTGTACCATGTAGGCACTGTATAACTGCATTTTCAACTTCATAACAAACGAGTACAATAAAATACTATACAACCTTTCCTGTATGGTATCGTAGGCATAGATAATCACTGGCGTCCTCCTCTTCATCTTTCGAGTTGTTAAACAGCTTGATGCAGCGCTTCTTGCAGAAATCCAGTGGCAGATGCAGTTTACCATAGTACCTGTCGTTGCGCTTCGACAGTGACACTGGTACATTGTTACATACTATAGGCTCCCCAGACCGTATTGTCTGTGATGCCGCTTCCATTGCTAAGATAGGCAGCCACACACGCTGAAAAAAAACAGCAAAAATCTAACAGTCACTGATATGCTTGTTTATTGAGCAGGCTATAACTAATAAGGACTGTAGCCTATACATCGCATGTAAACTTGTATATTTATCAAGCTAATCGTTACCCATGGCCAAACAACGCCCTATGAAACTATAACTTATCTGTAAGTCTCAATGCAATTCCAATCATTTATTACACAATCAAATAATTAGACTTGCCACTAAAACATTTTCCAATTCTTGGTTCATTACAATTACTGCCTCTAAAGTTACAACTTTGTGGCCTAATAGATTACATGTACAGTATTACTATTTTGTTATTATTATTATTATTATGCACAACTCACAACAGCATATGTCAATGTTGATGCACAAAGAATATGCTATTATTATAAATACTGTCGCTAGCAAAATTACAAAACTAAAAAAGATGTAAGCTAGCCCATATTAACATTCGCTAAAAAGTAATGGCTCAAAATAAATGCAAAAGAAAGAGGGTGAAGTGAGACCTGATAGTGTTCAATGGATTCGTACACGTCGAGCACTTTCTCTGTGGCAAGTTGAGCGAAGCACTTGACAGAATCAGTGCGGTGTTCGATGCACAGGTCCAGGTCTGGTGTGAGATTTAGCAGTCGTGGCACTGGTTGGATATAACCGTTCTGACACTCGGCTCCAAACTGTACAGCAATGACGGAACCGCGAGTAAATGTCGCCTTAAACGGCACCAGATGTCGAACTATTGGCTCGTCATCTCGCATCTCAGATGTGAGCTGTGAGAAGATACATAATAACACATACATGACATCCACATCTCAGCCAACCTCTAAGTTCGAAAAAGTGAATGAACCAACTTGATGTCTCAAACAAAACACTGTGACAATACCAGGCCTATATGTCAACTGAAAGAAGAAATAATATGCCTTAATAAATTTCATAATGCACACTTTCTGAATGCCTATTTACGAAACAGTTATAGCAAGTCCTTCAAAATATATACGAAAAATTGGCACAGAAATTCTGTAGCCTGTTGCTTTAGAAAGATAAAATAACAGTTGATAATTCAACCTCAAGATGCTTAGTACGAGATTGCTGAATCTGCTTAGCCTTTTCTGCAATGTCGATCACACTCAGAGCGACAGACTCCCGACGTGCTATATTATCTAGCAGACGCCTCCAGTCAGCTACCTCGACCGTAGAGCAGTGACGCTCCATGTCAAGGCAAAGTGTTTGGCGAACGTTGTGTCTAGAACGCGCATTGGGATGAGCGTTCCCTCGCGTGTCATACAGTCGACGCTGCCAGTGCAACGTCACTACATCGCCAGATTTTGCAATCTGCAACAATCGACAACCTTCTCTTGATGACATCTACCAACAACTACAGCACATGTTGTTTACTTTCACCACAATAAATAAAATCGTAATGTTCTTATAAATTTATGCGTAATACATGTACCGTGTACTAGCAACAATGAACTGGTGCAAATCAAACACACATGTCGTTAGTTTTTGCTACCCAAAGCAGTGCATTGGCGTGGCATTTTGCTATGGCGACGTGGCTGTCTGTCTGTGTGTCCGTCACGTTGATGTATTGGGGAGGCAGTCGCTACTCCGACAGCTATTATACAGCCTGGGCCAAAACCTTTTCTTGGCCGCCGACTAATAAAGTTGCCGAATGCTATATGTTTAACTCGTGGTTCTTCTTCTTCTGGAATCAAGGCGGTAGTTGCATGTGATGCTTGCTGACATGAATTCAGTCAGTACGAACGGTTGTCAACAATTAGCCGTGTCGTGTTGCTGCATACTGCAATTTAGTATGTCGGATGTTTTTGGCGCCTTGAGCCAGCGGCTATAAATGGTAATATACAGGGTGGCCCAAAAACTGCACATTTCCATTTGCTTGAGTTTAAATTGATATAGCTTTGTGAAATCTCAACCGAATTTTATAATTTTAGCAGACTTACACCTGAATAGATTCCCAACAAAACAATGCATATTCTGTCCACAGCACCTATTGCGCGTTCCTACAGTACATTGTAGAAATAATATTGTCCGTTTCTGTGCTATATCAAGATGAAATTTGCTCATAAATTACGTTGGCAAACAACTAAATGGTGTCAATGACACAAAATTGTATTGATCAGTTCACAAGTCAGCCAAAAATTACTTATTGGTTGGTTAAGATTTCACAAACTATATCAATTTAACATCAAGCAATTGGAAATGTGCAGTTTTTTGGGCCACCCTGTATCTTAATTGCCGCATTTTATAGTTTGCTTTTACTACGACTACGTCTGCAACTAGGACAATAACAACAACTACGACTACTGCTACTACGAATACGACAACTCCCACAACGACAACTGTGACGACAAGTACAGCTACGGCAACGACAACTACAACAACGTCGACAACTGCATCTCAGCTGCCACGAAGACTGCTGCTGCTGCTACTACTACTACTACTACTACTACTACTACTATGACGACGACAGCAACAAGAATGACGACGACGGCGGCCAGAAGTCCTTTTGGCACAAGGGGCAATGGTGCGTTGCAGATATGCAGTGCTACATGACAATATATGCTTGCACAGAGAGGCTCGTTGTAATAACTATTTTGGGTGTGAATAAGGCCAATCCTGCTAAGTACTAATGCATAATTGCGTAAAATCCAGTACTTTACTGCGCACATTTTGCATTGACATTTGTGTTACAGTTTATGTGAACTGCACTGTGGGCAACTAATAGACTTTCTGCAGATATTCGGCTCATTATTGGCCGGGGACTTATACTAAAAATTGAGAATCACAACACCAGCGAGTCAACGAATTTGAGTCATCTTGAAGTGTATCTATGTCCATCTTGGATCGAATGACTTTCCAAAGCTTTGTATCATAGGCAAACATCTGGATACTACTTAAAATCGAATCAGGTAAGTCGTTAACATACAGAAGAAATAGCAGTGAGCCTATTAAGGAGCCTTTTCAATTTGAGTAACTTTTTTGTAAGAATAGCAGCTGTCGGAGTAGCGGCCTGTGCCCAATGTATTGTGCCCAAACGACTGAGTTGATCATCATGCGACCTTCACCGTATTGTAGTCCAGCCATTCTAGTTTACCCACATACCAAATATGAATCC
>Ga0126335_1001987_pt1 | contig 11938 bp, 9 predicted proteins | sample OlaspJWI45metaG_FD_108409 | JGI IMG/M metagenome (GOLD analysis project Ga0126335, IMG submission 108409) | Marine gutless worms symbiont microbial communities from Oahu, Hawaii - Olavius sp. 1 OAHU.JWI-45 metaG | ecosystem: Host-associated > Annelida > Digestive system > Unclassified | place...
GGTAAACCTTTACATCATCCGCGAATAATTTCACTGTGAATCCATTTCGTTCGAGCAGTTTTGCCAAATCGTCAATGTAAATGAGAAACAAGACGGGCCCGATTCCACTGCCCTGCACCACACCACTCAGCAACTCGGCACGAGGTGATAAACACTCCCCAACTATTGTTTGGTGTGTGCGTCTCTTTAAAAACTGCGCAATCCATTCTAGAACCAGTCCACGAATACCATACGAATAAAGCCGTAATAGCCATTTGTTATGTGATACAGTGTCGAAAGCCCGACTAAAATCTATGTATGCAATAATGACCGCTTGTTTATTTTGTACAGTTAAAGTCCAATCGTTAACAGCGTCAAACAAGTTGGCACAAGTTGAGCGACCCTTTACAAAACCATGTTGTACACTAGATAACAGGTTACTCTCTAGCAAATGCAGATAAATTTGCCTTGCAATGATACGCTCCATAATCTTACTAGCGACGCATGTAAGTGAAATCGGCCGATAATTATAGACAGCACCGCCTGCGCCTTTCATAAAGACAGGTGCAATGATGGCCTGTTTCCAAGTCGGTGAAACAGTACTAATGGAAAAGAACTAGTTGTACAGTCGGGCAAGTGAGGGAGGGCAAGGTTATATCTTAACTGTTTGAACAGTAATAGTGGCAAGCCGCCTGACCCTGCAGAAAGATTGGGTTTGACTTTGTGAATGGTTGCAATATCACCTGCAATGGAGATGTCCTTGAGGTGGCAGACACTTTCAGATACTTAGGAGCATTGATTACAGAAACAGGTGATCGACATCGTGACGAGATTAGGCATAGCAAGAACAACCATCGAGTCACTGTCATGTTTTTTGGAAGGATAAGTGCTTACAACTAAAGAAAAGACCTATGGAGACATTGATTTGGCCAGTGAAAATGTACGCCTGCGAGATATGGACACTAAAAGCTGGAGGTAGGAAAAATTCTTATTTCTAATTTTTTTAAATTTAACCGGCCATATCTCTGCACCCGCTGGACGGATCTTCGTTATTCTTGTGTCATTCGATGGGGTTTCGCTGCAATTTTTAGACTCCATCCAGAGATCTGACAGATCTTACCCCGTCATTTTCACTGGGTCAAAACGCGAAAAAAAATTGAGAAATGTTTTCAGCTTTAGTCACGATTGGACGGCGACCATTCCAAAACGGCGCAATTTTTCGGAACGTCGAAACAAATCCGTTCTGCGCAGATGATTGCGCTATCACGTCCTGAAACTTGGTGAAGATTGGTTCTTCATCTCCCAAATCTCTCCGGGAGTTTGTGCCCTCAAAATGTGCGAAATCGGAAAATGGGCGACTCGGAAGTTAATAACTCTAAAACGGCTGGCGATGGAGCCATGCTATCTATCAGCGAGTAGCGCAGAGTCTCTCTTTTCTTCGTGCCAAATTTTGTAATCGTCTCTTTAGGGGTTTCTCCAGAATAACAAGTTCAATAGAGGTACTCTCCATCACGTTAGCGAAAATCTGCATAAAAATCCACTACATCTGGTAAACGGTACGAGATATGCATACGTTTTTGATACTGTCTTGAAGAAAGTCGTATTGCCTTTCGGCTGGTAATAAAATCATTCACCTTGAATAACCTTGATCGATCTTGAACTGCATTAACGTTGTTTTGCGGTGTTTGGCGCAAACGGAAATAGGGCGTTTCCGAAGCCAATTACTCTAAAACGGCTAAAGATTGAGCTGTACTGTCTGCGAGTACAAAGTAGCGCAAAGTATTTTGCTTTCTTCTTGCAAAATTTCACTATCGTCTGTTTAAAGGTTTAACCATAATGGCGCGTTTATATGAGGTAGCGGTTTTTTTATCGACCCTAGTCCCAATTGGACTGGGACCATTCCAAAACGGCGTAATGTTTTGAAACCTTAACATAAAGTTGTTCTGCGCAGATGCTTGAGCCATCACGTCCTGAAACTCGGTGAAGATTGGTCTCCCATCTCCGAAATCTGTCCGGGTGTTTGGGCCGCAAAATGCGCGAAAACGAAAAATATGCGATTCGGCAGTTAAAACGGCTGAAGATAAAGCCATGCTATTTGCGCGTGGAAAGTAGACCAGAATGACCTTGAATGATCTTGCAAAATCTAGAACAGCATTATCGCCGTTTTGCGGTATTTTTCTTATAAAACGGCAGGTTTCGGAGCTAACTACGCCAAACTGACTTAATATACACGATTAGCCTATTTTCTACGCCAAAATTTAAGGCAAAGACATTAATTTTTGAGCTGTATAACATATGGCGATATTCGCAGAATTCGCCGGGAACTAATGCATTTTCCAGAGGCACCCACGTGTCGAGAAGGTAATTATTGTATTGCTGTGAGCGACACGCCTACTGAAGCCGCGTGTTCGTGTTGTACACATTTGCCCCCTGCCTTCGGAAAAACTACATCGGTCACTGTGACGTAAACCCAGAAATGCTAGATTAGATTGTCCGATATGGCTGAAATTTTGCATGATGACGCCTATACCGTTCACTATATCGAACTTCGGTTAGCACCAAACGACACTCTGGCGTCAGAGGATCCATAAAGCCTAATTTCCTGGTCATATAAGTTTCAAGGTTTGCCACCAAACAAACGTCTTGGCCCTAAGTATGGTTACCTGCCTGTGGACAGTAAACATTTGACCGATAATCTGCGATATTTCGGAAACGGTACAATATACGAAGTAAGTTTGTATGATTCACTAATGCGAAGTCACATATTGGTTTACGACTGTTAGTGACCTTGAATGACCTCAAACGGCGTTTAAAAATTGTGTCGTTAATAACTCCTGTTCTATTGCACGTAGTCTAGCGTTGCAATGTTTTTGTCTAGCTTGGGGTTTTCCACTATGACTGATTTAATCGTGTGGCCGCCGTCTTCGTCATCGTCCCGCTCCTCCAAAAATCCGAAATGAAGGACGACGGCCATCTTCGATTAGTTTAATCGGTATAACTCATCAAAAGTGTATTCTTTTCTTCTTCTCTCTTTTTTTCTGCATGTCCCGGAGTATACAATGTCTGAAAAAAATATTTTTGAAAGTGAATTTGGATTTTATAGTGGCCGAAATCCGAGGAGTTTTTGAAAGTGTGGGGGTGTATGTGTGTGTGTGTGTGAATCGAAATCGTGGCCGCTACTGTTTTTTGTTCAGCAAAGACCCAATTTTGAATGATACCCGAGGCCATTCTGATCCCAAAAATATATGCCAGATTGCAGGAAATCGCATCTAATTTTTCAAAATTTTCTGGGGGAGGCCCCCCAGACCCCCCGCCGGCGCTCGGTTCGGGGCTTCGCCTTCTTACCAGGCCCCCCTTTCCAAAATCCCTTGATCCGCTCCTGACTAGGATGAAGACTCCGGGACATGAACAATGGTAGACGCAGTTGCAACGACAGTCGACTGGAATACAAGCAGGAAGCAGGTGCACACATAGCTCGATGGAACAGCAGCGCAGGTGCAGAGACCGGTCAAAACCAGACAGCGGCGCAATTTCCTACACTATACAATACAGTGGAGTACTCGGTGTTCGACTTCAAACAGCAAGAATGGCATGTTTAAAAGCGAGTTCGAGCGACAGCGGGCCAACTGGCGGGCATTTTCTCGGAACGCCGAAGCAAACTTATTCTGTGCAGATGACTGGGCTATCATGTCCTGAAGTTTGGTATAGGTTCGTTCGTTTCCCGTATCCGAAATCTGTCCGGGGGTTGGAGCCCCAAAATGTGCGAAAACGGAAAATGGGCGATTCGGAAGCCTAAAACGGCTGAAGATAAAGCCATACAATCTGCGAGTTAGAACTGGAATGTAGCCCAATGACTCTAGTTTTTTCTTGCAAAAGTTCGTAATTGTCCATTTAGGCGTTTCTCCAAAATAGCGCTTTTATCAGAGTCACCCCTCTCCTGACAGTGAAAATTGACACAACAGTCGGCAATATCTTCTAAACGGTACTATATATAACTAAGAATGTACTAGTCCCTAATACAAAGTCGAATGTGCTTTCGGCTGGTGCTAAAATCACTGACTTTGAGTGACCCTCAATTACCTTGAACGGCGTTTTGGCCCTTTTGCGATGTATTTTCACCGAAAACGCAATGTTTTCGAACCGATTTAAGCTGCATCTGTACAAATTGCGAAGCAGTTTAGAGAGCAGATTCTAGTTTACGACAGTATATAACATTGCGAAATTCCCGGGGTACACCCCTAAACTATTGGTATAAAGAGTCACCCAAATACGTTTGGCGAAGTATGAGCAATAAAATATAACTGCCAGATTCGAAACATTCTTACGCAAAACAGATGTAGATAGACATATGGTATCAGCGAGTAAATGTAGTCCAAAGGGTATAGTTTCTTGCTAGCGAATTTCGTAATCACCCGCTTTGGGGTTTTTCAATAATAACGCTTGTAATAAAGGCACCCATATTCGTTTTACCGTCTATTCGCGTAGCAAAATCATGTGGTGCTATTAAGGCTGCCACACGAGCATTCGAGTACTTGCGTATTCGAACATTTTTTAAAATTTTAGCTCCTGAACGTGCGAGTAGTTTAAAGATAGTGACGCGTTTATAAAGACGTATAACCTTGAACAGCGTGATTAATGGCCATCGTGTATCGCTGTAACTCGGCCGGAATTATCCGTTTGGCTGCTGCACCTGCTGTGGTCGCCGTGTCAGCGAAGTGGGAGTCGGCAAAGGTATCTGGTACTGTGACATCCCATGCCAGCGGTTTGCCTTTTGCCCAGGGCAGCAGCGTGACACCATCCGGACGCTTGCCGTCGTCACGGCTCAGACCTGCCGGTTCTTTTACGGCTGGAACTGATGCTTTCTTGAAAGCCCGCCATAAGATGTCATTGAGCTGGCTGTGACGCTGGTGTCTTGGACCACTTCTGTGACAAGTCAGGCTATGGAGTCCTCGTGCACTGACTGCTTTGCCACATACACAAGTGTGTTTCTCACAAGCTTTGCACCCCAGTCTGTATTATTATTATTATTATTATATCGTGACGTTGTCGACGTCGTGCCATGCACTCACATTCAACTCGTCGCCAGCGAACGACTCGCCAAGATGAAGACACGTCAATGATAGTGCTCGATAGAACGCGACGTCACCACGGGTGCAGGAAACGGTCACGGCGCTACATACGGAAGGCCTACATCGCGGGGGAGGAAGACAATCTGCACCAAACGACGGGAGAAATGGTGCAAGTCGACATACTATGCACCAGGATACCAAATCTCGGGACTGTAGCATGACGTTTTTTCTTCGAAAAAGTTACTTATAACGATCGACACATTTTAAAAAGTAACGAAGTAAAAGTATAAGTAAATGGCGAAAAAGTTACTTCTTTACAAGTACAAGTACTCTTCGTTAGAGTACTTCGTTACTTTAAAAAAGTAATTAAATGTTACTCATGCATATTGTAACGCGTTACTTTTACTGCTTTACTGGACAAGTCTGAGCAGCAGTCACAGTAACTGCGAAATTGTCTGACAGTTGTCGGACGAGCAGTGAAAAAATCGGACAGGCATATTCCACGACGAACTGACGCGGATGAGACTAGAGACGATAATGGATCGGCCTACAGGGTGATGCAAAGCTTGCACCACTGTCGACTTGGAATTCACTATAGCAGAAAATGAACAACGGCGGCGGCGACAGCAGCTGTGGGCACGGTGAGTGCTAACAGAATGTACGATCGTCGTTGTGTGTCGTTGAGTATGTTGATGTTTTTCACTGTGTCTAGACACACGAGTTCCGTTACAGTAACAAAAATGTGGCCCTGTGTCAATGTTTTGGTATAGATACTCGCCCTTCGTTTATTATTAGCTTGTAATGTCCCCCGGCATGTTACGGCGCGATATAAGTCGTCGTTTATTATTATTTTTTTTATTATTAGCTGGCTGCCACAATGTGGGGGTCAGCTACAATAATGGTCCGCGTTGTCTGTCAGTCCATCCGTACGTCTGTCTGTCCGTCTGTGTGTCACACGTTAATATCCCCGAAACTAAGCGAAATAGACGTATGGTTACTAAGAAACCCGAATAGGAATCTGGGTTTCCCGATTCAGAATCTGCCATCAGATTCGCAGTCTGAAGTACGGTTTCACCATTTTTGGTGTTTCCGTGTCGGCACTTTACCCATTGTGACAGATATAGAGAACTAGGACTCGTCAACGGGTCATTGGAAATCGTCACCGGCCTGTGTGTCATTTGGCTGAAATTTAATATGGTCACGCACAGGAAGATTCACGTACGAAGACACGTGTCGAAATTGGAACCGGAAGTAGAATTCCGACGCCGAATTCGATTTTGGAGGCATATCTCCGCTACCGATCAACGTATATTCACCAAATTTGGTGTATAGGTCGAAAATGGTGTCTTCCAACGTGTGAAATACTTCCTTCAAACATACAAGATGGCGAACGGCGGTCATCTCTAGTAAGTTGAATCGCTATAACTCGGTGGCGGATTGTCCGATTTCGCTGAAATTTTGCACGACGACAGATATGGCCTGGACCAACCCCCCACCCCGTTGAAGCCCCGAGGCGTCGCACAACTTTTCCTTTCTCAGAACTGAACCCTCGGTCAAACGGCCCCCCCCCCCGACGTTTCATGGTCCTAACAAACTTTCGGTGCTTGCGGGCCAGCTATCGTTACGTCCCATCGGCGACGATATCTTGTTTACTAACATTTTCTGTTTTTGGTGTTGAGACGCCAACTAAGAACACTTTAGGGCGCATCGAATGAATGAAATGCGGCCTATTGTGATCGATGATCTTTTAGCGAGGTTGACGGTCTCTCTGTCACGCGGTTGTGCCTTTCGAAAATGACGGGAACGGATCGATGACCGGTTTGGGGTGAAGACAGTTGGGGGCCCAAGGCACATTGTATTAGACGGGGGTCCAGATTCCCCTACTGCGAGGGATTAAAAAAATGAAAGTGGGGATAATGTTGCTCATTGTAAGTGTACAGTATGCAAATACGGCTTTTCTCACTGATTCGCCAGATGGCGCCACATTCGATGCGGCCTCCGCCAAATCATTTTGGGCACTTGTTTGAGTATATATGTGTGTACTGTAAGCAGAGTTACCAGCATAAATTATTTCGGAGCTTAAATGTCACGCGTATAAGAGCAAGCTTTTTGGTGAACGTGTTATAAATGTCTGGAATTCCATTACGCGGTCTGTTTACAAAGTTAACTCTAGGAGTTTTAAGGCATATTCACGTGCGTATTTTATTTTATGCTGTGTACTACTGCTGCTACCGTAAACGCTTGTATAATCCGATGTGTCTTGTTTAGCGTTCTTTTGCTTATTGCAATGTCTCTTCTTATTACTCAACAAATAAGGACCGACTAATTGATTCCTGGGTCCAGTTTTATTTCCGAGGAACAGCGTAGACCTACAGCGCCAAGACATTGACGAATCACGCCGAACATTGATATGGACAGCTACAGCGCCGTCTGCAGGAGAAAAATTAAATTGATAATATCTTTGATCAGCAAACAATGAAATCATATCATTTGTCTACATAGCTCTATGGATACGTTGAGCCGACGAGATATTTCAGGAGCGGAAACTAAGCAGCCCAGGAGTAGGTCAAAAGGTGACATACTCCACGTCACAATGACCTAGTTTTAAATTTTGGCATTTCGTCTATATTTCTATTATGACAACAGCTACAGACTTCAACTTTGGTGCGCACATTGCCTATAGGCAGTACTATTACAGATTGCAAAACTAGGTTCCAGGGGTCAAAAATTAGGTCACGTGGCTACATTTTAAATTTGCAGACCGCTGTGAATAAATCCAAAACGACTAAAGCTACAGGCTTCTTATTTAGCGTGTAGACAGATTATAAGGAGTAGAAAATAAGAAAAGAAAAGTAGGTCTAAAGGGGACATAACTAGGTCACGTGATCTAAATTTTGCAAATTTTCATTTTTTGTAACGTTTGAAGCTAGAAGCTTCAAATTCGGTGCGTTTACTCTTTACGAAGAGTACTATCAACAACTACAAAACTAGGTCGAAGGAGCGTAGCCTAAGTCACGTGACTTGTCTTTAAATTTTGGGATGGCGATTATGGCGAACGAAAGTTTTAGAGGGCTAGCGACGTGTGCATGGTTTGGACACGTGACAGCCGATGAAGGTCATGAGGTCAAAGGTCAAGGTCATGATAAAAAAACGAGATCCAATACAAGTTAAAAGTAAGAAATATTATGGCGTATCATTGAGTCACGCTTCACCGCGCATCATAGCGCATGAGCACGTGCTTCATGTTTGACACCTTGTGAGCGACTTCAGGCAGTGGGTTGGTTTCGCCGTCTGCAGTCGAGGCAGTAGTTGTTGATCCCTGCTGATATGTATTCAGTCACTACGAACGATTGTCGTCCACTAGAGTGTCGTGTTGCTGCCTTGATGGCGTACTGCGATTTACGACGTCGTATGTTTTGGGGGCGCCCCGAGCCTGCGGCTTTAAGTGGCAATACACAATTGCCATACATTTTTAGTCTAGTATAGTTGTAATTTACGTTAAGTAGTTATATAAGATTCAATTTATTTTGTTTTTCATTTAAATCGGCGAAATTGAAATATAATTAAGCTGCGTCCGAGAGGAGCACATACCTGTTCGCGGCCGCTTTTCGCTGTTGTAACCTTAAAAATAAACGAAAATAGCTCTCAAGGTCAACGATGCTCTCAAGGTCAACGATGCTCTCAAGGTCAACGATGCTCTCAAGGTCAACGATCTGGGTGAAATGTTACCAACTTTCAATCACTTCTAGCGTTCGTTGTACAGACATACAGACACATGGACGCCGCCAAAACAATACCTGCTCGCAGCATAGCTGGCGAGAAAGTAACAAATACAATATTTCGACACATTTATTAACTGTGTTTAATGTTTTATTGTTATTCTGTTTTTGTTTTGTAATTTTCACTTGTACTGAGTTTTGGATTTTAGATCTATCGTTTGTTTTTCTAGTTAATTGTACGTTACATTCCATTGTATGTTGCATGTGCGTTCGTCATATGTCAATTAAAGTACTTACTTACTGTACTTACTTACTTACTTAACAGTAAAGACAGAAAGAAGCATTGTTTTGTGGTTGAAGCCGATGATAGCCATTATGTGCAGCACTGCCGTTCGTTACTTAATTAAGACTGTCTCATCTACATGCTGGCGTCGTCTTTACTGGAGTTAAGACTCACTTAGATATGCACGGCACACAAGACACTCGCCCTTCACGAGTCGTCTCCGCCTACCTGTAGGCATATGTGTGCATTCTTCTCTGACGAAATACGGCTAACGACAGCGATATCTAGGTTTGACGTTTGACGTAAGCGCAAAATAGCCGACAACGAGGCGCGTAAAGACAACTGAACGAAGAAAACAGACGGTCAGCGTCGGTTCCTAAAATTCTGTCGAATATCTATCCTACGTGTGGCGAACTGGCTAACAAACAAAGCCCGTGGTCGCTGCAAGACGACGCAGGCGTCATCGAACAAGTGTGACGGACAGGCGGACAGAAAAGCGGGAATTGCGATAGTCAGGGCCCGATTAACAAATATGGGGTCCTGTTCATTAAAATCTGTGGGGCCCAACCCCACCGATTCTGTTCAGTATTTAGTGAAAAAGTATGTTTTACTGTTTCACAATATTACAGAGACAAGGGACAAACGTCTGAGTCTTTTCGAAGGCCGTGGGCGCTTCCATCAGTGGACAGGGGCATAGCCAGGAATTTGCTGTAATGGAAACACGCAGCAGTGGGTCTTGGGGATGGAAGTCCCTGTCGCCTAGCGGGGTCCAGGGACAGAGCCCCTGTGGGGTCTGGGGGCGAAACCCCCAGAAGCAGGAGACAAATGTGCATGTAGACTTCGAAAATACGCGTAAGCCTATATGAATACCAAATAAGCAAAATACAGAAATATCTTTGCGCAATTTAAGTTTACTATTCTATTGTCAGTTTAATGGTCAACAAAAACATTACGGACGACGACGGGAAACATGTACCCATGTCACCCTCTCTGGCTACGCCCCTGTCAGTGGAAGCCCTCTTCCACCCCTTTTCTTTCCTTCTTACATTTGCCCTTTACTCTTTCTCTTTCTTCTCTTTCTCTTTCCGTACTCCCTTATTCCCCCCCCCCTGCTGCTATGCATCCGCCAAATCCAGCAAGGGGTCTGGACTTGACTAATAAGTGACATGCCTAAATATATGTTTTGGAATTATCACAAAAATGTGGATTTTTCTAGCACTAAAGTAGCACGTATGGGGATGGAAAAAGAGCAAACTTGCCGTAAATAAAGCCCTCACCAAATGAGTGAAAGGGCCGGCAGTTATAGCTCTGCCTCCCAAGACTAAGTCCTAATTTATCTTGGCCCAAATGGCAAGGCAAATCAATAACTCTGTGGTTCTAAGGCCTTGTGGATAGGATTTTTAGTATCCTGGGTTAAAATTAGGGTGCGGACCCCCCATGAGTAGTCAGCAGTGGCTGATCCCCCTCCGTGCGTGACGCCGCTGTTGCTATCACAATTCCGTTGCATTAGAAACTGTAGACCCTGGAGGGCCGGATTTTGGCGTTGGGAGGCCTGGAACCTACCTTGCTTATAGGTGGGCCTGTTAGCAAAATTAGTTCAAATTATTAGCCTAAAAGTCGCTGCTCCGCTCGTTCATTTATAGCATAAAATATACATCCTTGGGCTGGAGGTGTTTGGTAGGAGGCCTGGTGTCTGGGGGATGGAAGTCCCTGCCGCCCAGCGGGGTCCAGGTAAGGTAAGGTAAGGTAAATCCTAAATCCGGCCCTGGACCCTGGTTCAAAAGTGAATACGAACAACAACACAACACTGGCAACTGTCAGGTACTCTGGTATCTCCATGTTTGGGGACTTTGCAAGTCGGTCCGCCCATAGTATTACTGCCCTGTAGGCCGAACTAAAAGCAAAAAATCTATACAACCGGCAATAGAATTACAGCAATGTTATTAAGATTATCAGCTTTGTCCGTAACTGAGGAGCAATATCTCCGTCTCTGTATTAACGAGTTTTTTGAGAGAGCGCCCAACTGTGTGCATGGTGTGTGTGTGTGTAGTCTCCTCTCGCTTCCGTTCGAAACGCGTCGCGATGTGCGAGGCCGGCTTAGCACCCGGCGATACCAAACTGCTGTAGGTGTGCAGAACGATAATATAGTTTCATCACTTTTATTCACGCCGCTTTTATTACCGGCGTCGTCCGCTGTCGACGTTTTCCCTATTCAAACTGCGCCGTATTCATCGTTTCATGGCCGCTGCAACAGCGTATCAATTAGGCTGCATCAGGATTCGAGCTGCCTACATAGCGTCTGCCAACCTAACGAGAAGTACTATACACAAACGCCACCCGATATCTATCTAGATATACAGGGTGGCCCAAAAAAACCTGCACATTTCCATGCTTGATGTTAAATTGATATAACTTTGTGAAATCTCAACCGAATTTTATAAATTTTGGCAGACTTACACCTGAATAGATTCCCAACAAAACAATGCATATACTGTCCACAGCTCAGGTCTATTGCGCGTTTCTACACTACCTTGTAGAAATGATATTGTCCGTTTTCTGTGCTGTCTCGAGATGAAATTTGCTCATGAATTATGTTGGCAAACAAGTAAACAGTGTCAATCACACAATATTGTACTGATCAGTTTACAAACAATGTTTACCTAACCTCCTCTCAGCCAAAAAATATAAAATTCGGTTGAGAGTTCACAAAGCTATATCAATTTAACGTCAAGTAAACGAAAATGTGCAGTTTATTTTGGGCCACCCTATATAAGGCGCTTTGTGTGCATGTATGTACGTGAGCTTATAGCTCTGCAACGGGTAGGGCGATTGCCTTCAAATTTTCAGGGTGGCTACGGGGCGCCCCAGGGATTATTTTAGATACAAGA
>Ga0126335_1001988_pt1 | contig 11937 bp, 13 predicted proteins | sample OlaspJWI45metaG_FD_108409 | JGI IMG/M metagenome (GOLD analysis project Ga0126335, IMG submission 108409) | Marine gutless worms symbiont microbial communities from Oahu, Hawaii - Olavius sp. 1 OAHU.JWI-45 metaG | ecosystem: Host-associated > Annelida > Digestive system > Unclassified | place...
GGTCACAGCAGCAAAAAAGCCAAACGCGGGTGGTCTGTCTTCGACTGTATGCAAGCGGCAACGATGTGGTTCGTGTGCAGGGAGTGCTGCTGATTGGCGAGCAAGGAACGGCCAAGACCGTGATGATTAAGAGTTACATGAGCAAGTCCAACCCCGAAGAACAGCTGTCAAAGAGTCTGAACTTCTCGTCCGCCACAACGCCGATGCTCTTCCAGCGCATCGTCGAGAGCTACGTGGAAAAGCGCGTCGGCACGACCTACGGTCCTCCGGGCGGCAAGCGCATGACCATGTTTATCGATGACATCAACATGCCCATCATCAACGAGTGGGGAGACCAGATCACCAACGAAATCACCCGACAAACGATGGAGGTCAAGGGCTTTTACAGCCTCGAGAAACCTGGAGAGTTTTCTAACATCGTCGATATTCAGTTTCTTGCTGCGATGATCCACCCCGGAGGAGGTCGGAACGATATCCCGGAACGCCTCAAGAGCAAGTTCTCAATCTTCAATTGCACTTTGCCGTCGAACAGTTCCATCGACAAGATCTTTACGGTGATCGGATGTGGCTACTTTTGCCCGGAGAGGTTCGATGACCCAATTGTACAGTTTGTGAATCACTTGATTCCGGCAACAAGGGTCGTCTGGCAGTTGACCAAAGTCAAGATGCTTCCAACGCCGGCCAAGTTTCACTACATCTTTAACCTTCGTGATCTCAGCCGCATCTGGCAGGGCATGCTAAAGGTTTGCTTCATTGTATACTTCGTATTTTATAACCATGATATCTTGCTCTGAGGTGATTATAAAAGTATAAAATTGGCAATTTTGGTAACCGCCGTGGGGATGGAGATGGGCACCCCATCTAATACAATGTTTCTTAGCTCCCATGAGCCCCACACAAAGAGGACGTTGATTCGTTCAGACGTTTTTACACAGCCCGCCCGCGTGACAAACAGACAGACAGACTAATAGACAGCGGGATCATTGATCACTATAGTCTGTTTCTCATGCATTTGATGCATAACAGTAGCAATAATAGGTCAACGATCACTGGTTTTACGTTGCTGTCTGTTAGCCACTTTAACGTTAACGTCATTCTAAAGCGTTTATTCCACAACGTAAATTCGGCTCTCGGCAATAAAATCGAGCGAGTTAATAACGCTCTTGCAATGATGATTTCCATAGGTTTTTCATTAATCAATAAAGTTTATTTTGAGGCAGCTAGGCCCATAGAAGAAAAAAGCACCATAACTAATACAAAGAACTGTGGCAGTAATAAGAGCTAGAGGGACAAACTGCAGAACTCTATAACTACAATTAAAGTATGTCCGAGGGGAGCACAAACCTGCGCGCAGCCGTTGTTTTGCGACTGTGACCTTGAGATTAATCCCGTGACCTTGAAAGTCGAAGATGATTTAGATATTCTAAAGACGTACGCTCACACTAAAAATGAAGCTACTAGCTCAAGGCATTCAAAACTTAGAGCTTGAATTGAAAAAAAATCCGAAATTCGCTGCTGTGACCTACAGCAGACCTTAAACCTATAACCTTGAAACTTAACCGTATATGCTCTGAAGATGTGTCTCCAAACTGAAAATGAAGTTGCTAAATCAAGCCATTCAAAATGTATAGCCTAAATTGAAAAAAGTACAAAAATAGCCCTCAATGTCAAACGTCAACGTCAAATGTCACCAACTTTGAGCCACTTTTAGCGTTTACCATGGCGCATATTCCTACCAAGTTACATCAATTTCTGATGAGAAGTTCTCGAGATTTTGTGCGGACAGACAGATGCACAAACAGACTCAGACTCACAGGAGCCGCCAAAAACAATACCTGTTCGCAGAATGCGCGCGGGTACAAAGAAACTACGTGATTTCTTCCAACTTACAATAGCAAGGAATTCGAAACTCGGTGTGTTGTAGACTACGATAAGGTGTTGACGTTCATCTCATTTCATGGCAGGGGACTAGAAATATTCTGCATAAAAACTGTTATACACTTGAATCACTAGAGGACGCCTACTGTCAGCTGCGTTGACAGCTGCAGCTCTGCTGAGTACCTTGATGCTTTGCACGTTGCTTGTCACTCTAACTGTGTAAAGTGCAGTCGACTCACTTGAAAACAACAACAGACAATGATGTGTGTTGAAGGTGGAGACGGAGGTTTGTAAGAGGGAATTGTACTTGCTGTCACTGTGGAAGCACGAGTGCATCAGGGTCATAGCGGACCGGTTCATCAACCAGGCCGACAAGACGTGGTTTGACGAGTGTATGTTGAAGGTCCTCAGACAGGAGGTCGGCGACGAGCTCGTCGACCAGATGCCGGAAGAGTCGTACTTCGTCGACTTCTTGCGTGATGCTCCTGAGTTGACTGGCGACGAACCAGAGGACTTTGTCGCTGTCGAGCCAAAAGTCTATGAAATGGCAAGTAAAGAAGTGTTAGGCCGCCGCTTATTGCGCCAGATGTTCTCGTAGAGTCTGTTTGTCACGTGCCTGCGCTTTGCAAAAACGGCTGAACAGATTGAGATTCTGTTTGCTTATCATATAGAGTAGATCACGGGGCGTCTGTCTGTTTGTGTGTCTGTATGTTAACCAGGGTGTCTGTAATCGTAACCACTGGATACAGAGACATCCAATCTTGCATGCAAAGACCTACTGACAAACTCTGGTCACAAACCAAAAACTATGTCACCCAGTCTCCCTGATCTACTTCAGCCTGCTGAGCGTCACTGCCCGTGGGTGGCTTGTTTATTAATCGTTACTCAGTTCCGGTTAATATTGTACGCCGGGCATTAAACACCTGTATTGTCAGTTGATGCTTGGATGCTGATGTTGGCTTGTAGCTGCCTGACTATGAGACTCTGGATGTGCGACTTAAGATGTTCATGGGCCAGTACAATGAGGTTGTGCGAGGCGGAGTAATGGACCTTGTCTTCTTCAAGGATGCTATGGTGCACATCATGAAGGTGCTGCGTCATAAGTTTTGCTGGCTCACAGGAAATTGTTGCTGATTCCAGAAAAAAACGCTGACTTATATTTCGCTGTATTTTTCTTACAAACATCGACAGATTTTCGTATTATTTGGCGCACAGTATACCGAGGTAAGTTGCAATACAGCAGTTATACATTTGCTTACTTCACCTGCATACTGTTGCTACACTACCTTGGGAAACTTTGAATTGCATAATAATGACCTTATTAACAAATACGCATTAGAGGTTTTTAAAAATGATATGCGCTATATAAATTCATGTTCTACTTTTACTTACTTACTTACTATTGTGGTTGCACATACTGAAAAATACCCAGTTTTTTCACACAATTGTTGTCCAACAAAGCTGAGATAATGCAATAACCTTCTCTTTCATCTACACTGGCTTAATTGGAGGTCATAAGCCTAGTCCAGTAAACTTAGGAGTTTCACGTTGCAGTAACTCAGTTGTCTGATGCATACATCTGTGTGCTGGCACACTGCCTTGCTGGAAGATGTCAGCGTCACAGTAATGGCACAAGTAGACGAAGCATCTCTTGCACCAGCATTCAGCTCAACATCATGGTAGTATGCAACAGTAAAAATCTTTCATTGGTCAGATTTTATTGTCACATTTCAGTCTTTTAAACAGCTTTGTTGATGGAACAAGTCGTCCCAAACGGTTCAAAAAACAAAAATTAATATTTCCCGAGGTAGTGTAGCAACAGTGCGCAGGTGAGATGGACATGTCAATAATTATTGTGTTGCAAATTATTTCAGCATACTATGTGCCAAATATTATTGAAATCGGTTAACTTTTGTAGACACTACAGTAAAATAAAAAGGTGAGTGTATGTTGGAACACGGTGTACTTATAAAAAATATATATTGATCAATATCAAAATTGGCACAAGTGTCTCGGTAGGCAACATTTTCTGGCTGTTGTTGCTGTGATATCTGACGACGGTGCTGTGCAGTGTATTTTGTTGTATCCGGTGGGAAAATGATTAGTGATATTTCTTTCATTAGCTTTCAGCATTGCTCTTAAGACCTATAGGCTTAAATGTGACATGCAGTGGCGACTGTGCAGATTCTACGTATAATTCGGACTCCGCGAGGTCACTGTCTGCTCGTCGGCGTCGGAGGTTCTGGAAAACAGTCTTTGACCAGACTGGCATCCTTTGTGTCTGGATATAGAATTTTCCAGATTACTTTGACCAGGTTCACTCACGGCTTTTTCGCACCTTTAGTTTTCCGTCAAATATACTTTGTCAAACTACTCATTACAGTTACAGTTAACTCGTTGTTAACAACACTGATAAGCTTTTAAGCCACTGACATAGGTTACTGATAAACTTGCTACGAGCAGTTGTTTGAATTTCTCATTTCTAGAAAAAGAATCTTAAACACATTGCCTCAGAGTCGAAAGTGGACCACCCACCCACATTATTAGCTTTTATTGATGTGATCTTGACTTTGACCACATGACCTCTGAAACTTTACCTCTACTTTGATTTTACAAAAATCAATCAATCGATCATTGTTTATTGGATTCTTGCAGGCTTGATTAGGAGTAGAATAGTAAACAAACAAAGAAACATAAAACATATGCAAATACGAAATTACAAATGTAGTGTACTGGTAGAAAGTCCGTAGTAAATAAAAGAAGTTTTTCATCTGTTTGTTATTGCAAATAATCGCAGTTTTACGGAACTTCTAAGACGACTAGTAACTGTCTCATCACGCTTCGCCAGCAACAGATGGTGGAGACAGTGGCCACTTCTGTTCGTAATTTGAATAGTTTTCTAGATTACCAGTCACGTCTATCAGCAAGGTTCTCCAACCCTTGTAGTGCACAGTTTTCTGTGTATGTACCACCAGTGTCACCACCGGTAATAATCTGACAAGCTCGTCGCTGAACTGCTTCAAGAGTCTTTGTCTTGTCGGCTGTGAGATCTGTATGCCAGACTGGGCTTGCGTATTCGAGCACAGATCTAACAACTGCTTTATAGTAATACACAGTTCCTGTTGTAACACTCCAGCTTGATTCAGTTTCTGTTCTATACCTCTCTGTATACAAGACGTACTTGTCTACATACATATGGCCTGCTTTCAGCTGAAAGGAGTTTTTGTTTTATTTTTGTTGTTGTTGCTCAGATCTTACAACGTGAACAATCTGATGGACGACCTCAAGCTGTTGTATCGCGTTGCTGGAGCTGAAGGCAAAGGCATCACATTCGTCTTCACAGACAACGAGATCAAGGACGAAGGCTTCTTGGAGTTCATTAACAACGTTCTGAGCTCCGGTGAGGTCGCCAATCTGTTTGCTAAGGACGAGATTGATGAAATCCAGCAGAACCTGGTCCCGGTGATGAAGAAGGAGTTTCCTCGCCGTCCTCCGACGAGTGAAAACCTTTACGACTACTTTTTGTCTCGAGCCAAGAACAACCTCCACCTTGTCCTCTGCTTCTCGCCGGTCTGTTACAGGCAGTTGTCAGTTGTCAGTAGTTAACCATACTGGAACCTTGTACTGCATGTTCTTAGCTTTGACATATTTCACTGTCAGGCTTTTGTCTGACACACTACCGGGTGATGGACCAGATGGGCATAGAAGCAGTTGTTCTTCCGCAACTGATCAGTATTATCTGTGGTGATGTTCATTACTTTATTCGCCAGTCAGTGACAGCAAAGGCAGAGAGAACCCAACAGAATATTATACACAACAGCCACAAAACATTCAGTGCCATACAATTAATGTGGCTTACAAAATGCCAACTCTGAATGCAGTACAATAAGTTCACTGTGATCATGATAGGTCGGTGAGAAGTTTCGTAACCGATCCCTGAAGTTTCCCGGTCTGATCTCGGGCTGCACGATGGACTGGTTCAGTAAGTGGCCGAAAGACGCGCTGATCGCCGTGTCTTCACACTTCCTTGGTCAGTACCACATTGTGGGTGAAGACGAAACCAAGCGCCAACTTATCGAAATGATGGGGTCTGTTCAGGATGGCGTCGCCGACAACTGCGTTACATACTTTCAGAGGTTACTGACTAGAGCTGTTCCTGTTTAGTACTCACATAACGATTAGACCACAGCTATAGATGCAGCTAGGTTTTGTTCTTTTGTAACTACAGTCAGCACTTTACTGAGATCCTCTTCAAGGCTAGATCCAGCGTGCAACTACACTCTGTTCCAGTTGCAACAGTAAGTACAAAACTACTGTTTATCACAAAAGGAACACAGTGCTCTTCTCTCACACATCTGATTTGCTGCAGTTATTATTTTTCTATTGTTCTTTTTTAAATTTGTAGCGTTTAAAACGGCGACACTTCTTGTTAATGAATGGCACAAATTACTTATTTCCCAAGCATAGCGCTGTTGCATGCAGATTCCGTCGTCAGACGCACGTGACTCCCAAGTCGTTCCTGTCGTTCTTAGAGGGCTACAAGACACTGTACGCCGAAAAGCTGGCGAACCTCAACGAGCTGGCAGGACGCATGACGACTGGGTTGCTGAAACTGGACGAGGCCAGTGAATCGGTCGATGTATTGTCCAAGGAACTTGTCGTCAAGGAGAAGGATCTCGTTGTTGCCAACCAAAAGGCTGACAAGGTCAGAGTTGTTGAACATTAAGGAGAGACGTACTTGATTGTAGCGTTTAGGCCCGAAGTGGATTTTTGTCTGTCAGCAAGCAGGCAGTGCTACAGTGGATGCCACAAGGCCACAGAGGAAAGGACGACCGAGAAATACTTGAAAAAGAAAAGAAATCTGGAGAGGAAAATGTGGACAGCGGGATTCAGGTTTAGTTGGAGGAAGATGGAGGTGGCAGCACAAGACAGCGGTGTGGAGACGAGTGGTCTGTGGCCTATGCTGCACTGGGAGCAACAAGGCATAAGTCAAGTAAGTAAGTCAAGCTGGCAACGTTGTTATAAGCGCAGCGATAGGCTGCTATTACTTTTTCCGAACCGCAGTTACCTTCCCAGTGTTACCACCCATTGGCCATTACCAAAACTGTATAGCTTGTTGACATAAGGACGAGTGAACAAATTGAAAGTGGAGCAGTCATAGTCGAGTCCACAACTTTTCGACTGCGTGTTTGATGTTCTGACCATTTCTGGTCGCCATGTGAGAACGTGTACATGTAGAGTAGTTAACTTACTTGCATGATAATCGTGATATGATGGTACAAACACCTGTTTTTTGTCAATACACCGTGTCTGAAAAAACCACACCCTTACGATTTTTTGGCATAACTTTGCCAAAACAAGCCTTTTGTAGATAATTTTTGGCAGAAAAGATCAGGAAGCTACTACTTACTAATTTTGCCTAAAAAGTTTGATGTAAATCGAGAACCACTTGCGTAGTTGCTATAGCAACCATAGCATCATTGCAAAACAGCGAGCCGGTCTACCGCGCAAGTGTGGCAGTCGGGTTTCTTAGGAAACACGCGTCACTTTCTAACATAGCTTTACCAAAATGCTCTAATATCAATATCATTTGACGTGCACGGTTTTAATTAAAACAGTGTTTCGCATAAGTTGTGTTCACACAGGTTACCAGCAGGTCAGTGTACCGGTACGGGTCCACCGTGCACGTTCGACAGTCGAGTTCCTGCGTCAAGAAACACCCGACTTCATTTCACTGTATTTGTGGCCGCCAATCACTCCGCACCTTAACACAGTTGAGTACAAGAGTTGAGGCTGCATGCAGGAGCATACAAGAAGCCAGTATGTGACTTGGTCCAGAAGCAGCGACTGGTGGAAGTCCAGGCTGACTTTGAACAGACCATTGTTAACAAGGCGATAGGCCAGTTCAGCAAGCGACTGGGGCCTTTGTCAAAACTAAAGGACAACACTTTGAACACTTGCTGTTTATGATATTGCGTATTGTATGAACAGATGAAATGTTTTAAACTTTAATTATCAGTGATAACTGTAAGAAACTCCATTGTCGAATTTGAGTAGTAGACCAGCGCGCGCTGTTTTGCAATGATGCTATGGTTGCTATAGTAACCATGAAGGTGGTTTTCGACCTAAACAAACTTTTAGGCACGACTAGTAGGAATTAGCTTATGATCTTCTCTGCCAAAAATTATGCCAAACCGGTTTGTTTTGGTAAAGTTATGCCAAAAAATCGTAAGGGTCTGGCTTTTTGAGACACGGTGTAGATACAAGAGATGTGACAAGTAACTAACGGATGATGTTCCATAGGTGTTGGTAGAGGTGACTCAGAGTGCGCAGGCGGCCGAGGTCGTGAAAGCTTCGGTTCAGAAAGTCAAGGACAAGGCGCAGGCAATTGTCGACAGCATTGCTAAGGAAAAAGTGATTGCTGAAGGCAAGCTGGAGGCTGCAAGACCTGCATTGGAAGAAGCAGAGGCAGCTCTGCAGGTCGCTGAGTGTTTTTTTATCAACATTGCTACTACTTTTTTGCTTTTTGTTATCATGATAATTCCGTGCTTATTTGTCAGTATTTTTATGTATCGAGTTGCGAAATGTCATCTTGTTTTTAAACGAACATACAATACAACATACAATACAATACAATGTACAGTTTTATGGTGCTGTTATTGCATTTGTTATTTTATTTTCATATTATTGCAGAGAGTGATCATTTTGTACATTTTATGCCACGTCAAATGCAAGAGATGTAGACTGCTGCGATCGATGATCTCAGCGTCTGTCAATCTGTCTGTCACGGAACTTCGCTGTGCAAACATGGTTGAACGGATCGAGGTCCTGTTTGGCCTGACAACTCTTGGGGACCTAGGAAACGTAAGACGGGGGTCCCGATTATCCCCACGGATGCCATGCGGCCTTCGCCAAATTACTTTGGCAACTTGTTCTATAATTTCTATTTTCATTAAATACAGTTATGATGTGTGCATGTAGACTATCAAAGCTGCTGATATTGCTACGGTGAGGAAGCTAGCAAAACCGCCTCACCTCATCATGCGTATCATGGACTGTGTCGTGATCTTGTTCCAGAAGAAACTGGACCCGACTGTTCAGGACCCTGAAAGAGCATGTCCAAAACCGTCCTGGGGAGAATCACTCAAGGTTGTTTAACATTATGGTTAAGTTGATATTGGCTGTTTACTCCACGAATTTTTTGCAGTGTTTTGTACACAAGACACAACACAAGTCTAAATTGAAAAAAATGTATACACTCTAAGACTTGGGCAGAACTAGGTAGCCTAGGAGTATAGGCTCCAATTTTCAGGAAAAATATGTTTAAAAATATTTCTGAACATCGTGCCCATCTGCCTTTACTAACATCTGTTTTAACAACCATAACTGACTCTTTGGTCACATACTTTCTCATGTATTAATTAGCCCCGGCCCCATGGGCAGTGACGCTCAGCTGGCTTAACCGGATCATGGTGACCTAGTTGTTTGGTTTGGTATCAAAGTTTGTCCATAGGTATCTGCTAAGTCTCTGTGTCCGGCATTTTCCATTTCCAACACCCGGTTGAACTGACAGACAGACAGATGTCGGTTGAACAGTCTGTTGTCCTGTACCGTTATCTCAGGTAGGCCGAGTAGGCTCAGTTAGCTAACTGAGCTAGAATACTTAAAGACAGCCTTCGTGTGAAAGAAGTTGCTTAAAACAGCGTGTTGAGTCCTGACAGTTGATGAAGATAAATCCTTTACGTCCGTAATCTAATCGAATTTGCGAAGCAAGCCAGAAAACAGCTGACGAACAACGAACAGTGAATGAAATCTGCTTCTGTATTGTTCAACAGTTGATGGGCAGCAGTACTTTCCTTAACAATCTACTGCAGTTTCCCAAGGACATGATTAACGAGGAGATGTCAGAACTGCTGCTGCCATACCTCACCATGGAGGACTTTAACCTGGAGACAGCCAAGAAGGTCTGCGGCAACGTCGCCGGCCTGTGCTCGTGGGTCATCGCCATGTTCAACTTCTATGGCATCAACAAGGAAGTCCTGCCGCTCAAGGTGAGATGATTTTGTGCACATTTACGTCTGATTCGCTGAAAATTGATTGGATAAACATTTTACTTCTCAGCATTTGCTTGAAATTAGGATTTCGTTGAAAGGAAGCAACGAAAACAAGAAAGCGAAATTGTGTTTTCTGCTGTTATGAATACACAGATTTTATGCAAATGAGTCAAAGGCTTTTTCGTAGCAACTTGCTTACGTTAAAAATCGAAGCAAACCCAGCACTCTTTTTGTAATTGTAAGAATTAATTCATAGATTTGTGCTTAGCTAATTTGTGTGAGCTGGTTAGTTTTTCGCACAACATAACCATACGGAAAGCAGATAATCAAAGAAACGTCAGGTTTGAAGATTTGCGATGTTGTTAATGATGACGAGTATGTCGAAAACAGTCAGTATGCTTGCTAATCACAGGCAAGTCTAGCAGTGTCGGAGGCGCGTCTAGCCGTGGCCACCAGGGAGCTGCAGGAGGCGCAAGAGAAACTCGATGAAAAAGAAGCGGAATTGCGCAAAGTCCAGGAGTTGTACGACGCCGCAATGGCCGAGAAACAGATGCTGCTTGATGACGCCGAGTCTTGCAAGCGCAAGATGGTCGCTGCGTCGGAACTCATCGGCGGATTGGCTGGAGAGAAGATCCGATGGACCAGTCAGAGCAAAGAGTTCAAAGCTTCCATCGATCGGTTAGCTTTTGTTATATCTCGTTTGTGTGTTTCAATGCCTGCTCACCATCCATGCTAGCAAAGCAGGTATTGTTTTCTTTGTCAGCGTCTCTGGCTGTTTGCACAGAATCTCAAAAACTACTGATCAGAACTTGATGTAACATGCCCTATGGTGAATCCTGGAAGTGACTGGATTTTGGTGCTCTTTGACCTTGGGCTATTTTTTGTATTTTTAAATATGAAAACTACTGGTGATCTAACTAACAGCTGGAGAGAAGCAGCTCACCAAGCTAAGCCCTGTGAAGTGTATTGCGCCCACGTTGAAATTATTAATGATAAGCAGTTGATTTGTGAGCAAGGCTTATCGGCGACGTGCTCCTACTAACCGGCTTCCTGTCCTACACTGGTCCTTTCAACCAAGAATTCCGCACCAAGCTGTTGTACTCGTGGCAGCGAGAGCTAAAACAACGCCGCGTCCCCTATACGATCGACTTGCCTCTCATAGCGTCACTTGCTGACAATGCCACGATCGGCGAGTGGAATCTACAGGGCCTGCCCAACGACGAACTGTCCATTCAGAACGGCATCATCGTCACCATGGCGACCAGATATCCTCTGCTCATTGACCCGCAAGGTCAAGGGCGCACCTGGATCATCAACCGGGAGAAAGTCAACGAGCTTCAGGTACAGCAATCATTGTGACAGATATTGCAATTACATTAAAGAGATTACAGCGGCCTAAGTGTAAAAACTACAAGATCACTGAGCACGGATGTGTGCATGTAGACTATCAAAGCTACTGATATTGCTACGGCGAGGAAACTGGCAAAACCGCCTCACCTTGTCAGGGCCCTGAACAGTCGGGTCCAGTGTAGCTGTGTGTAATCAGACCAGTAGTTAGTGTTGTAATATCGACAGAACAGGTAAGTTTTCCGAGAGGCATTTGCGAAAGATGGCAAGCATCGGTGCAGAGGTTATGTCGTCTGGCAGGCAAAGGCGAGCATTGTACAGTCATTGTCTGTCATCATTGTCGTTGATTCTTTTAACGACAGCGTGGATCGCATAGCAGCCAGTAGCCAGTCAAATCTCAAAGTGGAGGGCACTACAGTCTCTGCTAACTACTGCCATGTTAGGGGGAGCAACACAGATAAGTTTTTGAGACAAGTACTTTAGTACTTAGTACTGATGCTGTCTTAATTTCCAGTGGCAGACTCTACCAGCCACACAGATATCCATGGCACTGTCAGCTCACCAACGTCTGCATATAGTTGACATACTTATGATTGATTCAGTGCTGCTGATTCTCTTTGACTGAACATTAAGATTAATCAGGCTTACTGGTATATCA
>Ga0126335_1001989_pt1 | contig 11936 bp, 7 predicted proteins | sample OlaspJWI45metaG_FD_108409 | JGI IMG/M metagenome (GOLD analysis project Ga0126335, IMG submission 108409) | Marine gutless worms symbiont microbial communities from Oahu, Hawaii - Olavius sp. 1 OAHU.JWI-45 metaG | ecosystem: Host-associated > Annelida > Digestive system > Unclassified | place...
AATACGTAAATGAAAATGTCAGATGGAACGTAGTATATTTTTCTGTTCGCTTTTCACCAGACTAAGCCACACCGGCTCTCGATGGCACACTGTATGTAGTCGTAGATACTTCGGTCGTCCTGTAAGCCGCAGTTATACGTCAAACATACGTCCGTGGCGTCGGCGTAGCCGCGTTTCGACGTCGACAGTCGCTGACGGCTGTCGTCGTCCGTAGAGCGTTGTTTACGTCGGCGACGCCACCACCGCGTCGCTGGCATCTCCATTCTCGTAGAGTTGCTCGTTGTGTGTGGTCCGGCAGTGCCGCAGCAGCCGCGCGGCAGCTGGCGTACCAACACGTCGACGTTTGTATGACACGATGTACTGTTACAGTGAGGCTTTAGTGAACTGCAGACACGCAGACAGCTGGCGAGAACACACGACTTCACCGCATTCGTCTTCGTCGTCTCCTGCCTGCGCCAGTTAGAAATCACGATCGATAATAATAACAATTCAAGCTAAGAACTCTAATCAATTTTTAAGATCCCATGATGTTTGACTTGACTCGTTCACACGACAACGAATTTCGACGACGGCGCTTGTTACGACAAAACAAACCGATCTGGGATAAGCAACGAAGACCACACGTGTTAAAGATGTATGAGGACGAGGTTAGGTGTTGATGTTGGCTGAAGTAGCCTTCCTGCAGTTTCACGGAGAATCTTGGCTGTGCTAATAATAATACGTCGCTCTTCATACAGTTTAACCGCTCTTTAGCAGAGCCCCCTCCTTTTACATGTAACCTTCCGCCGCCAACACTTCCATTTTGTATTATCGATCTCAGAGTGTCTTAGGCTGACACAAAGCTGGTCCTTGCGTCTCTTCGTCTGCCCACCTGGATGACATTTCCCAGTTAGAAGTTGTCCGTAGAGCAGACGCTTTGGTGTTTGCTTGGCCACACCAACAAAACTGGATATGAAACAATAAGGACTTGATGCATCATGCCGGTGATGTAACTAATGTTGCGATGTTCCAGACTGTAATATTCGGAATCTTGTCCTGCCACTTGGTGTGAAGTATATGCGACACAAAGAACGCACGTTGAAAGTGTCCAGTTTTTGATGTGTGTCGGCAACAGTTGCTCCGCACGTTTATGGCGAAAATAAAGTGCGTTGAAAAGTGCGTTTATGTTCAATATTAAGTTAGGTTCACTGCTCTATATACGGCTTGAAAGTTAAAATATAAATGAAAGAAGCTACGTTGTCGGTTTCCTAACCAAATTGAGTTACAGGATGTATTATGTTAACTGTAAAATGTAAACCGTAAACTCTCACCGATAATGAAAGCCTAATAATCAATAAATTAGTACAGCATGTGCTGTGCAGAATAGAAAACTTTAGTTACTAACGCAAAGGAATAATTAAATGAAACTTACCCGAAAAAATATATAAAATGCATTCACAGAATAGTGCGTTAAAGTGCTTGCTGCACCTTTCGCCAAATATAAAGTGCGTTTTCGCACGTTTGGAACAACACTGTGGTATCGGTGTATGGTACAGTATCTGCGTCTAGTCACTACCATACAGCAGCACCGTATGAAGACATAATGCACACTCCATTCAGTATGTGTTCTCGGCAAACACTGATGAAATAGTGTAAAAAGAGACGGCAATAGCAGAAGTAAGCAAGCAAACAAACAAACTAATTAATAAGCAGCACACGCAGCCCTAAAAGCAGTAATTAAGGAGTGTAAATTTAACAAACTAAAAACTTAACGATAAAATGAAACGTGAAAACTGAAAACAATAACTACCATGTTTTTGTCGTATTTTCTGCTGTATTCTTGTTAGCATCGTCACCACCATGAACCATATCTGTTACACATCATCAAATACATAAGCTTCATCTAGCGAATTTCAGTCATATTCATAAACGCAATAAATGAGTGACGCCAGTGTTTTGGCGCGACATTCGGTATGGCGATGTGGCTGTTTGTGTGTCTGTCACGCTGATGTATTGTATTGTGCCCAAACGACTGAGTCGATCGTCATGCGACTTTTACCAGAATGTAGCACGTCCATTCTAGTTTTATCATGCCAAATATAAACCCGATAGCTCGAGTGGATCCCTCTTATTGAGGGCGTTAAATAGGAAAAGGGTTGGTAAAAGTCGGAAAATCCGGCCAATAAGTCGCCGTCATTCAACAGAGGGCAGCTCTTGACAGCGCAGCTTGGAAAGCTGTGCTGTAGCGTTTTTGTCAAGGAGATCTTAACATCGGCGTACACAAGCGTCGGGCGGTTTGTCGGCGATAGCTGAGCTTCTTGTTATTTACGTTTGTCCGTTCAGTTTCATAAACACTATGACGTTTGTCCTGCTACCCTTAACGGATTGTTATCTATGATAATTCTGCTAATAAGACTTACATATTATATGTTGTGTCTTTGTTATATAAATTTTTAGGCTGCATCTGATGCATGCGATGCAGACTACTGTTACCGATATTCGGGGTGTTTGTCTGTCAGTCTGTCCGTCAGTATGTCATGCATTGTCATTTGTTGCAGCCTTTGCAAAATCACTTTGGCTTCATGTCTCTGCTTCTGACACTAGTGGCGAAATGAAACGTGATCGTATTCGGCTAGGCCATTTTCGATGCGTCATACTCAATTACTCATATGAGGCTGATAAGCTCATAGGCGTACATTTTACAAATTGATATGACACGCAAGATAAAACGTAGAAAAATTCGACTGAGATTGTGAAGTAAGTTTATAGCAGTTAGACATTTCTTCGGCCGATATTCAGCTAGCAAAATTTGGGTTGGCTCTTGTTGGACAGCTTTCTACCAGTCTCTCATTAACCTGTGTCGCCGTCCTATTTTGTTCTTTCCGTGAAAAAAACAACGATTTGATTTCGACTGTGATAAATTTTTGAATAATGTCCGAACAGTTGCAATTTTTTATGAATTTTTTTTATTACAATTTTGTTGTAGAGCTTTTCGTTCTTAACTTCCTGATACACGCGATTTGCTTTGCATTTACGGTGTAACATTTTCACTGCCGATATCTTTGTTATAATATTTTTAATCTCTACTGCAGCGAAAGTCGTATGCCACCTTACTTTCACTTTTTAGGTTAAACGTTTAAACATTTCATTTTCTATCCTAATTTCCACAGGACACTCTTCAGCATAGGCCTGTGTCGACTGCTTGCCTAAGTGTTGTAATACGTGAAATAGTACGATATCTGGTACACATAATGTTTTTACTTCGTGGAGTGAACATGGCAAGGATAAAGAGAAGTAGAATCGTCCAGTAGAAAGAGTGTGGTCGATTACGAACGACCATTCTTGCTGAACAGTCTCTCGACTTCACGACCATGCTGCAGACGAACAACAGCAACACAAAAGGACGGAAGCTGCTCGCGCTGGTAGCACTTTTTAAATGCGTTCGCTAGATGACGCCACTCCGCAGCGCGCTGTAGCGGCGGCTGGTGCCTGATATAAAGTTGAATTCGATTTATCGTTATTCGCTAACATTATAAACGAAATTTACTTTGCACATAAACGTGTTCGTAGCATCACCATAACAATAAAGCTAGAGAATACACCCTTCCAATATGACAGAAACGATGTGCAGTTTCTCTGCAGTTCCTAAGCCTTTTGCGTATTTCTACGTTTTATTTTAACTTTTCACCGGGAAAGCCTTTCGACAATTTCTGTCTGACAAAAGAAACTAAAATGTTTTGTCTGCTATTGAGGCGAATAAACGTGTTCATTATTCGATGCTAAAGTGAGGCATAAACCGTTTATGAAGAAGCGGTTATGTCAGACAGACAAACAGGCAGTGAGATATCGTCAGTAAGTATATTGTACATGCACTGCCAAACATCGCTGACTAATAGCAATAGTTGGATGTAGGCATACTTACTTCGGCATTCAAGTTGCAGAGCATAGAAACTTCGATCTCCCTCCGTTGTTTTAGCGATCCCGAACTGTCTCAATAGTTGATCAGTGTAATGTATGTACACGGCGTTCCGGTAGCCTATACGCACACGCTTGTGCCCGTTCACAGACCTGTTTGCGAATGAACTCTGACGCACGTCATATTCTTAGACAAAGAATACGTCTACTTTACACCTTAAACGTCTTTTGTCCCTTGGCATCGACTCAAACATCCACTTGACGCTTAAGACGTCAGCGGATCGTCCAGTGACTGGCGCGAAGTGCGCCTTGAATCTGGCGGATGTTTTATTCATGAACGTTTCGCCTGATTTTGCCACCCATAGAGCATGCGGACTGCTTGCTGCAGGTCGACAGAGAGCGTTCTGGCGGCTATGGACAGCTAATATCAACTGCATTACAATACTCGTCGCTGATACCGCGCCACGAATCATCTTTCGTATCATACTGCCCACAGCCTCCAGTAACTTAAATTTCGCAACGGACAGCAGATCAGCCGTGTAGAAGTCGCTCATAACCATTTTTATATCGATTTTACCATATTTACTTGTCAAAAAACACAGTACATAATACAATACAACTCGCACGTCCGCCATCTTGAATTGATTTTGTTTAGATCTTTAGTATACTTTACAAATGCACTTACTTACTTACTTACTTACTTACTTAGATAATACCAGTGACAACAGCTCGTTCAGTGGCGACATTTTTTATCCATCATTGGATGTCTAACAAAAGAAACATGTCTTCCCGTTATCTCCTTGTTGCTGTAAAATGGAAAAAAAATCCTCCACTGGTTTGAGACCATTACAAATGCTCCTCTGATCACGATAACGACAACGATGACGTGAATGGAATACGCCTATAGGCGACGATCAAAGTTAATGAGTTGCATCTGTTGCTATAGACTCCACACGTGCGCGCTGCGCACAACTACAGTTGCGGCTGCTGGCGCAGCGTCCAGCACCGCTGGACTGAGCGATTTACGTAAACTAAACAATGCGTCCTACATGACGTCGTGTCGTGTCTTTGCATTTCTTGCTATCAAAACACGCCCCACTCCGCGAGCCTATGTACGAGCTGATAAAGATGAAACAGAAACAATGTTTTTCGAGAAGAAAGATTTTAATTATTAAGAAAAAGGCATCACACGAGCACGGACAGAGTAGAAAGTAGAAGAAATATGTTCAGCCAATTATCGGGCATTGGAATGTTTGAAAACTGGGCCATAAAGAGCAGAAGACAAAGTGTGCAAAAGCCAAATCAGAGACCCGATGGCAAACTGCGTAGAAATTTTTAGTTTTTGTAGTACTGTGGTATTTGTATATACTAAATGATATTCTTTGGTTAGACTTGCTTGTATTTGTTTTACTTATTTTTCCAATTATTTTCATTATTTGCTGCCATTTATGTGGTGAAATGAAGCTTCATATTAGGCCTCTAACGCATTGGCTGTACTACAAGTGACAGCTTGTCCAATTACTGAATATTTTATTTTTATCGGCTTTGTGCAAATAGGCCTAAAATCAATAGCTGTGGACAAAATTGGGGTATAAAACCATCAAAAAGTCTCTCGATCGTGGCTCATACACTGCAATCAGGAAATAAAGGGAAAGTGATTTTGTTATTATTTATACCTAGACACAACGAAATAGCTAAAACATCATAAAAGTCTTTAAAAGCTAGAATCGCTGAAAGCTGGACTGGAGTGACGTTGTGTACTTAATGCTAGTGTCTGTGTGCGGGGGTCAGACTGCGGTTCAACATTAATCTGCCATTTTCCCAACTCGATGAGCGCTTTATATGCGTGTAGAAAACGCTGAAAATAACACAAAACTCGGACAACGTACTCGATATAGGCCTAATTGCGTCGATTGATGAAGGAAAGATGGGCCAGCCGACACCGGCGTAGTGACATTGTTGGCGCTCTGCGGCGTGGCGGCGGTGGTCAGTGTCAGCAATGAAACAATCATTTGTGTCAGCAGGTGCACCGTGAGCGCTGCGTCGTGTGTGGCCAATGACGTGCACAAGTGGAGACGCCGGTCGGCTGTTGTCCTAATGAGTTGACTGACAAGTGCGAGCTAGCGAGCCGCGTGACAGATCATTTTTCAATGACGCCATTGCAGTTAACGTTAGTGTTCAAGCTGGTCGGGTGGGCGTGCGTTGCCTTTTCAGTCTTAGCTAAATGCAGCACAGAGCTCGAGTCCATTATCAGCGGCCGGTGGCACTTAGGAGGCAAAATCGACAACTGCGAAATTTTTCAACATAGGCTATACTTTTAACTGAAGTCTAAAGATTATGTGAACATTATTAAACTTTGAGCGACATATTAATAGTAGGTCTACACTACATTACATATACGCTCTTCCTCTATACAACTCTGTGTCTACGAAAACAAAGTAACCTAGCTCCTAAAATATTACACTTATTGACTTTTTGGTTCAAACGTACTTGGATAATTTGATTATTTACTACTTCGTCTGAAAGCAAGATTTCTCATTATATCTTCGCAGCATAACGGCTTGCACGCATATACCGATGTGATTTATTTTAAAAGAAGCTTTTGTTTGGATACAGCGATGCAGCTTAATTTTGTCATTTTACTCTCGCGGAGCTGACGGCTAACTATAGACTTTTATCTGATAAAATGTTAAATATAAATACCTCCGGGCTCGACGTACTGGTTGTAGGCGATAATGATGTCGCTACTTGCTGACGTCACGAAGGATTATCTGCTGTCCAATAGGTCAACTTCTAACGGCAAATTGCGATCCATTCACACTATAGCCACCGTTATAAGTAAGCCCTTCTATCATATCTCTCCTCAACAAAGAAAAAAGACTTTGAAATAGGCAGCTTTCAAATCCTTGTCATTTGCCACATAGTGCTACAACTTTTCAATCCTCAAAGCGAGGGCATAGACACCCCTGCAATCTGTTTTATGCATCTGTCCGCCTATATACGCAAAAAGGCATAAATACAATCGGTCTGTGCCGTCTGTGACTGTCCGTGCGTCTGTCTTGTCATCGGCCAGCGAGGCTGAAGCACAAAAGGCTCGCCGTATATTTTCTGATTAACTTTAAATCATCAACTTAAATGTTTCCTGCAGATTACCTTCTGCGTTTTTCACAGAGTTGGAATGGGTTACGACAAGACTTGGACATCATAACAGCTGACCCCCAGGCACTGATTTCCACGCCAACTCGAAACTGATCACTGCGCTGTGCGCTGCTATTGGTCGACGTACGGCTGTCAGTTGAAGCTCCGTGCGCCACCCTGTCTTCTTATTCTGACTTTCTCGTCTCAGTAGATCAATGAGCCGTTCAGATCGCAGAGCGCCGGCTTACCACACACGAGACAGGTTGTGTCGCGAATTGCGTTCGAAGTCAGCCAGCTATTATAATCTTACTTTCGTTGAGAGATTCTGACACAATTAAATCGCACTACCCGACAAGCAGGTATACGCTACACTTACCCTAACGATACTGTTCTTTTTGTACAGGATTATATGTTCTGCAATATTATGCAGCAGCGTCGATTACACAACGTGCATCATGCGGCCTATTGTATTGATGATCCCGTAGCGTGATGCCTGTCTGTCACGCAGTTGCGCTGTACAAAAACAACTGAACGGATTGAGATTGAGGTCCCGTTCGGGATGGAGAGTTAGTGGTTCAATGCATATTGTATTTAGTTGAGGGTCCCGATCCTCCTTGGCGAGGGTGTTCGATGCGGCCTTTGCCAAATTATATACTTGGTTGGCGGCGTGGTGTAATGGTTAGAAGCGTTGGTCTGATCAACGAAGTTAATCAACGTCGGGCTCGGTTAGTACTTGGATGGGTGACCGTCTACGGATAGGTAGACCATCTAGGTATGTAACCAGCCAACTAGGTCTACTCAGCCTTCCATCCCTCCAGGGTCGGTAAAATGAGGATCAGCTTAGGCTGGGAAGGCAAATGCATGGCTTATACCGTACGTGGATAAACATACGAGTGTGCACTATGCAGGCAACACTGTGAGATTCCTTGCAACACGTGCCATACCTCAGCGCTTCTCTGGTGAGGTTGCCTCATAAAGAGACGCTATAAATAGTGTCCCGTACTTTTACTTTTTACCTTTTTGTCCACTCGTTAAAGATTTTAGTTACCGTAGTTATAATTCGATGTTGGCGTACCGTGTATAAATTTCAGTGAACTTACTTATTGATGGTGCGGCGGGCGGCGCTGTCGCACGTTGTATGACGTCATCAGCGGCGCGCATGGCGCCATCTGTTGAGCAAGTGTGACGGCTGTACGGCGACGCTGAACCGATGAACGCCGCATCTACACAATGCTTCAGATGCTGACTCCGGCATGATGCCTATGAGAGGTCTAGATTCATGTCGGACATTGTTAGCAGGCTGAGCCATTTGATGACGTTAAAATTAACAATTAACAACAAGGTCAAGAATTTGTTAAGCACACAGTGACACAAATAGCAATGGATGCTGTATAAGGCAACGTGTAAATATACAAAACAATCCACTGCACATGAGACACCAATAATGAAACTAAAATTCAAAAATACTAAGATAGATATAAATGGCAAGAAAATGTATGCATTAAGCTACACAATACACAGTAGTTGCAACTGAACTGCGTCAGTAAATTGAAAGCCTTAAGTAGCTTGAACTGTTCACATGAAACCCTTAAGTTATCGTTAGCAGAGGTTACATTGTTTCATCGATACTAAAGAACCTGACCACAATACTCACAGAAAGTAGGCATAAACCAGTTTGGATAAGCTACTAATTCACTGCCGTGTAGTATAAGTTAATGTCAAAAATTGTAGGCCTGCCACATAAAAATTGGTAAAACATTTTATCTCAAATAAACAAGACAAAGCAACGCACTAAGTTCGGCCGGCGAATATCCACGCCAACAATATTATTGTTATAACATCATTTCTGCTGTACGATACTATCCGAATCCCAACTTACCATGGTACGACCGGAAACATCAATGTCACGTGATCTGCACTGTTCATGTTCGCGTGTGCAGTAGTATTTGTTTGCTGTTTCAGAAAAATTCATCTCGACTCAGCAACTTGTTTTATCGACAACGAAAAGTGGTTTGTTGTTTTTGTTGAACTTGGTAATATTAACATATAACTAGAATGACGTCATTGATGCCTTGTTGTCATTAGTGAATTTACGACGCCCCAATCTGCGAAGAACCAACGGTAGCTGAGCCACATGGCATATTGCTACTATAACCGACCAGTCTATGTCTGCGCCTGGCCGCATGAGACTTGGGTACTGTACCGTATCGAGATGTGACATCGATGTCGCCGATAATTAAGGTCGAGATGACCTGTTGGTCTTGCTTTAAACGGCTTCTGTGCCTGCTGCTGCTGCTGCTGCTGCTGAGACGAGTTCTATTGACACTCAGCATCCTCATCACCAGATGACACGGTTCATCCCGCAAGCACGCTCACCGTAGTCGCCGAATGTCCCGGGGCGTACGCTTTGATCGAACGTCCGACATTCATTTCGTTTGTGGATAGGCCTACTCCGTTCAGTGAACTGGAGACATGTAGCCAATCACTGACCTTTAGCAACTGCAGAATACAATCTAAGACCCACCCAGTGCCCGCCATCTCTTAGTTAGTTGGCTGATTAACAGTCCGACTGCTTACTAAGTAAATCGGTTAGTTTTATCATTCGCTTATTTGTCCAATCGTTTATTTACGTTCATATATTATATTTATGCTTTAACATCAGTTTCAATAAATGCATGCAAATCGTTTTTGTTTGTGTTTTGTGTTAAGACATTAAAATATTGGGTAAACGTTACACTGGTTATATTTGTCCAGTGTTTCATCTTTAGTATGATTTATAAACTTTTTTGTCCAAATTTTTAAAAAATTTAGAACTCTCACCCGGCGCACGCCAAACTCCGCAAATTTCTATCTACCGTTTGCCATCGTACGTACGACGAGACATTAGCTACGGACTATCTAAGCAAAAACTGAGAAAATTTCATACATTCAATGCGTTAACTGACACGCTGTTACTGTTAACTGTTTTGTATGCGCTTTAGAAATATCCTTACTAAGGCTACTTACCCATCGTACGGCTGACGAGATGACGTTATTGTATAACCTTGTAACGTTGTCGTAAATTTGCAACGAATAGGCCTAAACGTAATAAAAAAACCGATGTCGTCACTTTACAGTACATGTGGTATGTATTGTAAAACTGTGAAGGTCAGAGCGGAGTAAACCAGCTTGGAGGAACATTCGTCAATGGACGACCACTGCCGGATACCATTCGACAACGGATTGTGGAGCTGGCTTACAGCGGCTCGCGACCTTGTGACATCGCCAAAATGCTTCAGGTACCGGTACAGTACTTTGATACTTATCGTTTTTGCGAAGTATTGTCATACAGCAACAAGTAACGTAACGTAAGAATAGATTATACACAACGTGATGCCGTTTTGCATTTTCATAATACGTGACAGATGGACTGGCAGACTCAGATACAGACACATTACGTTGCAGGATCATCGATCGCAGTAGTCCGAACCCCTCTGTGCTTCGGTACGGCGTAATAATGAACATCTTTATTTCACCAACAGCGAATATGCCCATCCAGCTGGGCATTATAGTCTGGTTTACAATTTACTATAAAGCCAATATTTTCCTAATTGTGTAGTGCAAAACTATAAGTAGGCCAAATATAATTTACCACAAAGCTTTTGCTAAGACCTTTGCAACTATTTTCGACAATGAAACGACGTCGCAAAGGTATCAACAGGACGGTTGCTGGTTGTGCTCAGGTATCGAACGGGTGTGTGAGTAAAATACTCGGCCGCTACTACGAGTCGGGTACAATTCGTCCCCGAGCCATCGGTGGCAGTAAACCGCGCGTGGCGACTGCCGACGTTGTGCGTTGGATAGTCGACTACAAACGCAACTACCCGTCCAGCTTTGCCTGGGAAATACGTGACTACCTGCTCGCCGAACGCATCTGCGCGACCGATAACTTGCCGAGCGTGAGTACCTTCACTACTGGCTTCGTATCATAAACATTTTGTTACGCCGAAGCCTAGGCATGGGAATTTAAATAAGGGAATGATAAAGGCCTACACTGCTTACAGGCACTCTGTCTGTCCCTATACGTGGCAAACTCATACATGCGCTGAGTAGACTCACTAGCCTATATAGCCTACACCGTGTTCTAATAAAAATGTCCGCATTTATTTTTCTGTAGTTTCGATACAATCTTTGACCGATTTGTATAAAATTTGGTACACGGTCTACTGAGACAATCTGTCACACAACAGTTACTGCTTTGTTCACTTCACCTACATCATGCTGCCATACTACCTTGGGAAAATTATAACATGTAACAATAACTACGTCAGCCAAAGTTACATATGATATTACCATTTTGCAAACCAAGAATATTTCGTTTCTTTATACAATCACTGTCCAGCAGAACCAGCAGGCATTCACAATAGGCCTACATAGCCTACTCTTCCAACCACACACGCTTGAAGTATCGGATTTCATCATCAAGTTGTTAAATCGTTTTAGCAACTGTTTGATTTATAAAAGCAGCCAAAATGTTTTCTAAATCTAGGAATATTTTCTAAGGCAGTGTAGCAGCAGTACGCAGGTGAAGTGGACAAATCAATAACCTTTTTGTTGCAATTTTCTTCAGTATACTGTGTGCCAAATATTATTGACATCGGTCAACGTCTGTAGAAACCACAAAAAGACATTTTCTGATGTAGTTATCATCACGGACGTCGTTATTCTCTACAGATTGCATACACTAAGTTCGGGCAGCCTGAAACCGCTAGCAATTTGCTTTATATACTGTCTATGTAATTATGTATTCCTATATTGTTATATGGATTAGAAGTATGTGCATTGAATAAGAGTTCTTTGCAGTCGCTTGATTTTACTGTAAATCGTTTTTTCATGAAATTATTTCGAACATCTGATATACTTAT
>Ga0126335_1001990_pt1 | contig 11936 bp, 8 predicted proteins | sample OlaspJWI45metaG_FD_108409 | JGI IMG/M metagenome (GOLD analysis project Ga0126335, IMG submission 108409) | Marine gutless worms symbiont microbial communities from Oahu, Hawaii - Olavius sp. 1 OAHU.JWI-45 metaG | ecosystem: Host-associated > Annelida > Digestive system > Unclassified | place...
AATCGTGTAATCGCATACCAAAACGTTCACAATAAAACTGAACATTGCGACCCATACCAGAGTTCATTCTGCTAAAGAATACTGCATGTCGGGATACAAAATTGACCAGAACATTCTCGGACTGTGACAATGATCTCATTTGCTAATTAACTCTATGGTCATTGTCGCTGCCGCCATCTTGTAGGGCATCATGATATTTACATTGCGCATAGCCCGTATTCGTCACCTACAACATGGCGCGCATACACGTGACCACAGATTGATTGACGTTAGTGCACTTTATCGACTATGGTGCATACATATATTGTTTCAAAATAAAGAACGAACACGCAGATAAAATATGCTACGCTGCTTAGTTCTATCTCGTGTCGGTATTTGATTAGTGTCAGTGCAGCAACACGGTTAGCTGTGAAACAATGGCAGGCTGCTCTGCGACAGCTACGCAGCGAGACCTGACAGTCACAGACCGATCGACGCACCAGTGAGCCGGGCGCGTTGCCGTCGTCGTCGTCGTCGGTTAATTTCAACGACTCATCGAATTCGACGCGTCGACGCTACCGACGAACGAACGAGCGAAACCCATTTGATGAAATTACAAACGAGCCAGCGAGCGTCGCAGCGATACAATGTGAGCCGACCAACGTCCCCTCACAATGACCAACTGGTCAGGCCAGTCGGACGGACGGGGCGGGATGGGATGGGGAGGGGCCGTGACGGACCGGACCCGGGCGGACGGGCACGATGGACGAGGCCAGTGGGCCGTGTTGCCCGGTCGTCGAGATTGTAATAACTAAACTGTCACGCTGTGTACTATAAACGTGATCGATGTTCAATATAAGTCGTGCCGCTACCGACGCCTCGTCGCTTCCAGTCGCCGACTGACCGAGCCGAGCCGAGCCGTCAGTCGGTCGGTCGGTCGGTCTCGACGCGCCACAGCCATACATCGATGAACCGCTGCTCCTACTGTCGGCGCCGACGAAAGCGTGTCACAAAATCCTCCAGCCTTTAAAAATTTGTCCGCAGTCGTCGCTCATTAATCATCTCGGTTTCCGTTCGAATTAACGCGTTATACTTTCACTGTTGTAACACAACTTTTGTCGGATATTAGGCCTAACTTGGCGAAAAGAGACACACCAATACAATGCATAGTCATCCTTGCATGTTGACGAAAACATTTTAACGATTTTAAGATCAGTTTTCACAAAAAGACACGAGTACGTTAGCGATATTATTCCATTTGTTACAATTGCGCTGTCAATTGTTTTAATAAAGATCTGTTTATCTATGTATCTATCTATATTAAATTCACACTTCTTTCGGTCCAGAAAAAATTAAACGGTAACCTGCTCGAAGTCCAGTCACTCCAGTATTTTCGCAAAGTTTGTATGTAAATGCTATGATGAATGAGTGGTACAAAGCTAAACCACTATAAAAGCTAACTGGCGCGTCGCACCCAAAATAATACAGAGTAGTCATGGTGCATGTGAGTTGAGCTGATGCTACAGTAGACATACAAAGGTTATTTCAGAGCGAGATGATTGACAGAACTGCTGTAGCAATAGTACACAGATATAATTGACTTTTTTGCAATGTTCGTAGTGCTGTGTGTCGTTACAATGATGACCAATCTCATATCGTCATGAGATAACGGGATATATGATGGGTTCGCTGCAGCAACAGCAGCAGTAGCCGCGTGGCTCGTATCATATCACATCACACGAGTCTTGTTATGTATAGACAATATCAGCTCTGAACTCTCGCCAGTTCACGAGCATCAGTCGTTGGTCGTAACTCATACCTCGAAACCGAACGACAAACACACTTTATTGTCGCAATATACATGCATGTAATACACGCGCTCAGCTCTTATAGGCCTAGATGATAGGCAAGTCGAACGCCGGCGAAATATCGGCAAGGCACAGTGAGAAGCGCAAAGGGAAGAGAGGCGGAGGCGGCAGCGGTTGAAATTGTGCCTCACGGCTTTACGACCGCTGTTGTCTATCGTTACATCGGGCGGCCGGCAGCCTGCACGACACACGACCACATTATCGCACTGTCGCATTTCCACCTTCGATGACAAACGACCACCAGAGTCGGATGGTCGCCGAGATAAATTGTCTCGTCTGTGATCATAACCGGCAGCTTTGCGCGGCCGCGCTCAGTCGTCCGTCCGTCCGTCTGGATGCCGGCTGGGCCGGTCGACGGACGAATCTTTGCCCGGACGAGCTGACGCGCCGGCGCGCTGTCCGACCGCAATGAATCTAAGCCGTCCACGTTCGCTCGTCGAGTCGGCATCGCCGCCCGCCCGCCTGCACGCCTCCAAGTCGATCGTGTCGCCTGTGAATCAATGAATAAATTATGAGCCGCGTGCAGCGCTCGGCTCGGCGAGCTGGAAGATGCCGACGACGACGGCGGCGGCGCCGTGCTGCAGAAGACAAATGGAAGATGCGTTGGTAGACAGATGGAAAAAGCGAAGCGGCCAGCTACGAGGCTGCAAGATGAATGGTTGGACGGACAGTCAGCAGATGGATCAACGAACATTGCCTGCTGCGGAAACAGTTCGAGTTGTCCACAACGTCATGTTGACAGCGATGACGTACGGTTAGCGTGACGTCAGCAACTTAAGATGACAAATAGGCCTAGTTCTGTAGACTCATATAGGAGTACAGCAAAGTGCGGCAGATCGTTCTTTGGAGGTTCGTTTTTGTACAGTTGATGACATTGATATGATACCATAGTAAGAGTGAAAGTGTAAACAGATGTAAAGTTGATCGCGGTGAATACGTTTGCACATAAAAACAGCGATCAGCAGCAGTCACAACTTGGATGCTTCATATGACAATACTTCAATGAAACGTGTCATCTCCATGTAGTTAAGACGTTCATGTTATTTTCTATTGTGTTTGTGTCTGTGCACTCTGTTTTCCTACGTGTTTGTGCTACCAATTAACTTTGCTGCATAAAGATTTATATGTAAATGTAGGCTACTGACAAGGGAAATTTCTAAAAAAAATAGCAAATGATAGCTACAGATTGTATGGGTATGGGCATGCAGCCGCGTATGCAGGAGACTAGGGCACGGTTATTGCTGCTGATGCAACTCGGCAGCGTCGAGCAATGTCAATGCACCGAGTGTTGTGTAGCTCAGTCATAGCCAAGGACAGACACGTGACCACACCGTTACCTCGTCCACGTCTGCAATGCTCAGGCGCCGGTCTCACTAACTGCCGGCCCGGCCCGGCACCAGAAATAATTACGTTGATATCAATTTGTCTTGAGCAGGATGCAGAGCGCTGGCGGATCATCGTTAGCCCGCAGACGAGCGAGCGAGCGAGCGAGAGCAACGCGTCTTTCAATTGCGCATTAGCCGCCACGAGCGAGCGGTCCATGGTGCGGTTCAATATAATACGGCGACCGATCACAGACCCATCGCCGCCATCTCCACAGCGATGAGACGCCAGGGACTAACTAGCCTCGTTTCTCTTCGACGCATAATTGGCTTGCTGGCGTCCGTCGCTCCACGATGATGCTGATGCTGCTGGTTTGGCTTCGCTGTTCGTTCGTCTGACGATCGGACTGGCGCATTTGTCAGGCAGTGATCAAATAAATTCCACCGTCTCGGTCCATCACTAGCCTACCCAGCGACCAGGCCAGTGCCATGCAAAACGCAATCACAGTGCAAGTTCCAAAGAGCAACAGTAAGACCGACCTCGTATCTGTGTCACGGGCATAAGTTCTACAACTACAAGTAGCCTGAAGTAGGCCTACAATATTATATAATTTATATATGTATAAATTCAGAAAGCATATTCAGAGATGTGATCAGATATCCGTTGTCGTAGCCTACTGATTTACTTTTGCCGTTGTCGTTTTAACCGCTGATGTTTACTGTCGACAGTTTTTCTTGTGCGTTAAGCCTGTGCCTCATTTACACTGCTATACCGGTATGCTGTCAAGTATAGACAGTCACTCCATCAGTAAGAGAACACTCGACTATACATGTAGGCTGCGGAAATGTGGTTTCCACGCCGAATAATGAAGATATCGTGGAAGCAGAAACAAGATGTCTAACTCAGCGAGCGGTGCGGGTTACGCATAGTGTAAATAATTGCCTACCAAAATGGCGACGACCACAGAGTTAATTAGCAATGACGTCATTGTCACCGTATTTATACCTACGCGATGATGACGTAAGACGTGAATAGTCCATGATGCGAAGAAGCGTTTTGAAGTTGCGCTCAAAAAGAACAAGAGATTCCACGTCGCGGTGCTTCATTAACATCAAGAGGATATCGCGCTGATGGGAGAAAACAAATGACGCCGACATATTAGATTTACTATGCTACTTGCGTGTCTGCCATTAGACGACAAAAGGACGACGTCGAACAGCACCACGCTGTCGGCATGTGAGCCTCTCTTGACGACGTTTGCGATTCAATTATAAAACGGGATTCAGTTGTAATCGAATCGTCCTGCAACCCGGCCTTTAGGCAGAAGTACATTAGCAGTAAAAGCTCAGCGTTTGCTATGTAGCGTGAAGACCTACCTGAGTGCAGTTTTATCATTAAGTCACTCAATGTAAAAACGGAAGTAAATGAACGTCATTCTACATCTAAAAAAGCCAAAAAAACCTGCTGTTTACTTAGCACTGTAATGCGTTTTGGTGCCAGCAGGACTCTACTGATACAGGGGCGTCTATCACCCTGAAAGTAATGTAGCAAATTTCCTCCCATCTTTTCCCTCCCTACTTCCCTTTCCTCCCTTACCCCCGTTTCCTTCCCCCTTCCTCTTGATCTAGCTACGGAGTCTGGGCAGCGCTGTCTGTAAGCTCTCCTCAGCGGGTCGCAAAATGGTTTTTGATGTGTTTAATGCCCAAACCTGAGCACTTTCAGCTAGTGACATGTAACATTATTTTCTGTTTTAATAATCATTGCGCTGTGACGTTATGGGGTCAACCAAATGAGCATGTGGACATGTGTATACAAATACGAAATAAACAAATGAAGGAGCATTTTTGTGCAATTTCAGTTTACTGGTCAATGGAAAAAAATTACCTACGACAGCGGGCGGAAATGCATCGATATCTCACCTGGCTAGTGGCTATGCCCTGTTAAGCAAACGTTAACAGTCCTCAAAATGATAATGTTAGCATCTACATACACCTGTCAAGCATACTGCGTGTGACCTTCGCAGATTGTAGGATGCATCTCATGCATTCGATGCAGACAACTGTTACCGATACGTGCAGTGTCTGTCTGTCAGTCTGTCTGTCATGCGGCTCATCTCGGCTTCACTGTGTGGGGGTCATTCAGTGCAGCCTTTGCCAAATCATTTTGGCCTCTTGTTAAGTTTACTTACGACATTCCTAATTCATCATTGTTTCGTAGTAACTTTGATGCTATTTTAAACAATTACTCAAATACACCTGTACTGAGAGCTTGAAGCTACGAATGACCTAGTGCTTCAGTCTGTACTGTACACAAACCGGTAGCTCATACCCAACTTTCTTTTGTTGCAATGCCTTCTCTATATATCAAAGAACAGAAATGGAGTAACAATGTACGACACAAAGAAAATACAGGATGAAATACAGAGACAGTGCACATTGGACAACAATGCACACATGCAACAAATATGACAGCTAGCAGAGAAAGCTATAAGCAAAAACACACATGAAGGAATTTAAAACAAAGCAACCTACAGAAAGTGAATTGTTCTAAGATAAACAGAGCACAGCGCTCAGACAAAGAACACATGGAAAATAACGTTTCTTGAACTGCATAAACATAAGCTGACAACTGACTCATGTCCGACTGCTAACTCATGATACATGTGAGGCTGAGATATAATGATCGTAATGAGCAGAGCCTTAACGTCCCACTTGACACTTTATAGGTCATTTCGGAGACGATTTTTACAAGTCAGATGACCTAACCAACAGTGTAAAAGGCAATGTCGTGCAATGTGGCCAAAAACTGTTGTGCGTCACTGGGCGATCTGCTCTGTTTGTGGGCCAACGCCAGCATGGGACAGTATTTCTGAATTAGTTATGTGTTGATGCCAGGGAACCCCGAGGATTTGCCGGAGACATTTCAAGTAGAAGGCCTCTAGTGTCTTCATATCAGTGACACAGAGAGTCGAGGTCTCGGAAGCATAGAGAAGTATTGAGAGTACCAAAGCCTGGAAGAGACGGATTTTCGTTGGGATTGAGAGACACTTACCATTCCATATGCGGTGTAGTGACGACATCCCACTAGCTGCGAGTCCAATGCGACACTTCATGTCTGGCCAGTGACTGAAAGTGCACAAACTCCACAACTCATTCGTTAGCTCTTAATTTTTCATTGTTTATTTCACTGTGTTATGGACTTCTACAATTGCACAAGTTCCAAACAGCAAACTAGCCATTGCCAGTTTCATGATAAACAATTAAACAATATAATATTATAAGGCTATATCACATTGCAATCTTACAAATGGATCATCAGCAAACGTAACAGAATGACAGAATATTAAATACTGGTACCATTTCACACCAAACATGAGACACAAGCATAGAAATACCTCAATCTCAAAGTATTGTGTGGCAATATTTAAAGAAGAGCTTATATTTTCGGAATCAATACAAACTCTAAATGACGCAATATGTAATTAATTTTTAACAATGCAACCACAACAGTATGCAAGTGTCAAAAAAGAAAATAATGTATTAAAAAGACGAATTTGTCTTCAAGTAAAGAACATGTCACCTAAATCATAATAATATACTGAAATTTGTAACACACATATAGTCAAATATAATAATTCAAATCTGAGGTACAGTACTACACTATTAGTTAGTTCTCGCGGAGGGTAGAAGGCTGAGATGACCTAGTTGGCTGGTTACATACATGGATAGTCACCCATCTCACAACTAACCAGGCCTGATGTTGATTAACTTCATTGATCAGACTAACACTGTTAGCCAGTATACGATACGGCACCACACCATCAAACCAACAGAATTCAACCAACTACCATTACAAGAACAATTACATAGACTAAAATGCACACAGACAGTGCAAATGCATCAACACTATAAGCATACTTACATAGCACATTCAAACTCACAAAGTTTTTCAGATATAGAACAGTGGAAAAAACAGAAATTAAAAAGTTCTTCCACCAAAAGCTGCATTGCAACCATCTCTAAACACGTTCTTCAACATTCCATTATTCTCACACAAAGCTGTTCAAACGATTCATATATAAACTACTGACTCCTACCAATAGGGCTTGTAAGTAATTTAATATTAAATCTATGTTATCTATGTTTTTCTATACTTCCAGTGACCTCTCCATTTCACCAGCGTAAAGAGTTGCAAGATAATACCCACCACGGTACAACTACATGTATAGTATGGTAGTCATACCATGGTCAAACAGTGCTTCACCTAGCAAGGTTGTCCTGAACCAAGGTAGTCATACCATGGCACAATTACCACAAAGAGTCGAATCATGGTCTATTTGCCATGGTATAACCATGTATGAACCATGGTAATGCCATGGTTGAACAAGGGTTCACCGTGGTTGTACCATGGTCCAACCATGGTATGACCATGGTTGTACCATGTTACCATTTGACCGACTATGTGAACCCTGGCTGGAACATGGTATGACTACCATGGTTGAACCACGGCACCATGGTCGGTTCTGTCGTGGTGAATTTAAACAAGTCACTGGAAGTAGATGAATGGCTTAGTAAAAATGGATCTAGGATAAATAATCATTTATATACCTACATGCCCAATATCTACCTATGTCAAGTACTAAGCTAAGTATATTTATAACCTGCACAGAATTAATAGCACAAACAACAAATAAGCTTATATTTTACTAAAAGATTGGTGCATGCATGCTCTTTCAGATGTATGACCTTGACCATCATCCAATGACCTTGATGTATGAAAGTGACATTTACTTTCTAAATCTGTAGCTGCAAACCAACAAACTTTTTTTTAGATCAAGGTTAACAAATTTACTGTATGACATACAAACAATTATACATACACACAAACCAATGCCACCAAAAATATTACCATGCCACTAATGGTAAATATGATTAATAGATAAAATCAGACACAGCTTAAACAATAAAAACACTAAGAAACACGCACAGTTTTTTTAGCTGGAAAAGCTGGCATATGGAAATGAAGGCAACAATTTCATAGGTTTCAAGCTATGGTACATAACAAATGGTTTACTCTGACTTCCGCAACAGTTTCACGGCCAATCACCAATCATCAACTGCTAACTCGTGTGCTCAGCTAGACATGCACACACTTTGATAGCATCTAAAGCAAACATGTATAATAATAAATTATCAAACAGATCTACCTTTACGACGAACAAACATCTCGCATCGCTTGACAGAAATTTACTGCATTAATTTTAGACTAAAAGTAAAACTTCATAAATAATGACTTGGCTAACACAGACAGTAATCAGTTGTAGGTGGAGAGTATGGTGGCCCATAGTCAGCTCGCTGTAACAGGATAGATGGTGATGGTGACTCATCAGATGATGCCTGAATAATCAGTGACTTGGAATTCTTCAACTTGTGAGCAACTGTTAGGAATATCGACTCAACATGGTCACACTGAGCATTGTCCTTCGCCGATGTCTCAAACAGCGGCATGCCATAACTGTCAGCAAACCGCTGTGCCACCGATGTAGGGACACACAACGTTGAACTGTTCTGAAGGTCACACTTGTTGCCGACCAGAATGCGAGGCACTGTCATGTCGAGACCATGCTCCTCACACTCGGCAAGCCACTGCGGCAAATTTTCAAATGAAGTTATACGCGTAATGTCGTACACGTACACGATGGCATGAACATTGCGATAGTAATGCTGGACCATGCTGCGCCTGAATCTCTCCTGTCCCGCTGTATCCCAGATCTGCAGCTGCAACAAAACACCACAGTGGACAATGCTACAGAGTTTTAATACAAATTATCTCTAAGTTAGGCTACTCCATCATCACATGCTATAAAATAACACTTCAACATCATCATCCTCTTCCATCTTCTGGTTTGAAAGATTGACATGTTACATCACAAGCTCTCCATGCACATCTATCTTCAGCTAATCTTTATGCCACTGTCCACCTATATAGTTGAAGGAGGCAACATGCAATCCGGTTGTAATGTCTGTCCTTCTATCAGTCTGTTATTTGTGTGTGGAATGTGTGATAAATACCCACCAACCCTAGCATCAGTACTGTAGTCGTACACATCAGGCTAGTTTATGCCTGCCAGATGCAACACAAACATCCCCTCTCCCTGAACAGAACCCCAATCCCCAGATAACCTCCACTCCCCAGATAACATATGCAACAATGGACTATGGGGCACAGGCGGAGCCATAGCTATCGACGGCTTCCCGTTGACTTGCATCCAGTTTTATAGCTTCATATGTATTCAGTTTTGTGTCACGTCTGTCTTGGTTTTCCTTGTGCTGTAGTTTACCTTCCATTTATCTGAAGTCTGAACATATACCTGAATTGCACTTTCACCACTGCAGCCTCTCAAGAAATGACCAGCAAAAGCCATTGTGCATTTCTGAATAATTTTGTATAAACAAATTTTGTCTTTATTATTCTGTTCAACACTTCTTCATTCGAGACTTTGTCAGTCCATTTTATCTTCAGCAACGTTTTGTAGCATCAATGTTCAAATGCATTTATTCTTTGACTTAAATCTTTATTCAGCAACTTTAACATAAACCAAAAACCTATGGCAAGTGTATTATGCAGCTAGCACACAGGTAGTCAGACACAGACAGACAGACACACATGGACAGACGGACAGGCTGACTGCTATCTGTGGCTTCACCTGCAGACATCAGCAGCATAAAACAAAACACCTGATGATAAAATGCTTGTTTAGGTACACACAATGTAAACAGTTACACGTTGTTGGTATTCACTAACGACGCCTCACATGACCAACATCACTGTCTGAACAGACTAAAGAAAATGTTGTTTTACTTACTTTAATAACTTCTCCGCCAATATCCACCCATTTCTCCCGAAAGTCAACTCCAATTGTAGCTTCAGTCTTCTCAGGAAACTTTCCACTGCAGAACCGATATGTTAGACATGTCTTCCCAACGTTCGTATCGCCAATGACGATTATCTTGAATATTTTCTTCTTGTCGTGTGGCTGCTCCACAACAGCATCACCGGCTTCAGGTCTACTGTTGTCATCTGAAGAAGGCCATGGCGAACCCGGGCACGCGTCTCCAACCGCATCGCTTGTTTGGACATCAGGCGAGTCCGTGCCTTGCATCATCATTTTGATTTTACACAATCGAGCTCGTCAATGTCAATGTTACATGACGGTCCTATTCAATCCTTCAACTCACTTTAATGTAATAAAGTATACTTTACTGCATAAGATCACATAAATGGCACAAAGAAATCGTCCACTCCCCTCGTCACCGTTGTTGTTGACAAACAAAGTAACTATAGGTAGTAGATGACAAACACGCACAAACCATATCAGATAGCCCAATCGTTTTACTCTGCTGCTAAGTAAAGTCTAAGCAAGGCAAATGAAGTTTAGACGAAGGCGCAGGCCGTAGCCTCCATGCCCAGGACAAGATTATGGACACGTTTTGTACAAAACTTGTCCACCTCAAAAATTGTAGCATTATATTTCGTTCCATGTGTTTGTCCATTTGATTTCAAATGATAATTATAAATTCATTTGTCCAGCAGCAAAATTCTCTCTTCACAGAAGAGCATCTTTCAGACCCGACAACACTATAATTACCATTCGTCATTAGCAAGATTGCAACTTTAAAAAATCATTAACTTTATCGCAGTAGTAGCGCTGCACTGTTGTAATGGTCATTCAGAAGTCACTAGGAAAACGGGAATTTCGACCCCATGTAGAATCGCAACTCCTCAAAATTTCACTCTGAAATTTGGCACACGTGATTATGTTCGGGACATCACCCCACATGCAAATTGTGCGGCATATCGGCTGAGCGGGGTTCATCACCTCAAGGTCCATGGACATAATAAGAATTGTGTATTGTGTCCATGGCAACTGAGGTAATGAAAGTAATTTTTGCTGTTTTAGAAGTGTCATTTAACAGTGACCATTACACAGTTATTATAAAACGACAGTTTTTGTACATTAATAACATATTATCAATGCTCTAGAAAGTTGTCGTCCTCGAGTATCAATTTTCAACACACTAATAGAATGAGGTTTGTTGCACAAGCTGTTTTTACAGATCAGTTAATTGTTCAAACAACTCATGTTCATAGATCTACCACGTGGAACATCTTCACATTCTCCCAGTGATTGGTTGAGAAATTACAGTATTAGCATAACTGTATTTAACCCTTTCAGAACTTAAACAGCAGTTGCCACATGACCCCCAACCCACCATGCAGTCTTCAGCAGCAGCACAATATCGATGCCAGCAATTCTGTGGAGCAGACCTATCATGGCAAAGGTCAGCAATGAGCACCGAGCATGACTAGAATCCACTGGTATTAGGTCTAGTAGTGAAAGCATAAAGAGCAAGAAAAATCATACAGTAAACATCAATAAACAGACCCACAGTGCACGAAAGGTAGTGAACCAATTCCAATCACCCGAGGCAAACTGAGACAGTGAGTGAGTGAGCAAAGGTTTAACGTCCCACTCGACACTTTATAGGTCATTTCGGGGACGATTTTTACAGGCCAGATGTCCAAACCAACAGCGTCAAAGCACTGAAGGAAGCCAGTTGGCCACTGAGATAGGCTTCAGTACCACCAGAACCACTCCACTGTGTTACAATATGAACTAGGCTAACGGTAGGCAACCGCCTCTAGGCTAATCACAGCGTAAGGGTCCCAGTGTGACAAAAACCCAATCTGCTGGACCTATAAGCT